>OLSG01001959.1_pt1 | contig 19116 bp, 11 predicted proteins | sample 1673041 | NCBI WGS metagenome assembly OLSG01 (sample SAMEA3136749, study PRJEB25190) | human gut metagenome | reverse complement strand
CAGCTGCCGGAGCGGTGCTTAAGCCGCAAGGCGGGAATTGTGCGGTGTTGCCCTATCCTTACTCCCCTTTTGGTGAGCGGCTAGCCTGCAATTCGACGTATTATTGAGGTTACCATTTCTATCCACACTCTCCTTGCAGAGAGCGATACGTTGGGGGCAACCAAGGCCGATGCGGCATTTCTATCCACACCCTCTCACAGGGAATGACTGGCATTTATTCATGGCTCTGGTAATGTTACACAAACTTTTACCGATGTTTGTGAACAGAAAAACAATCGTACTGGGCACTGGCATGGCATTTTTGCTGGCTCAAACACTCGTGCATTTATTTCATGTTCTGCTTCTGCTATTTTGTGCAGGCAATGCTTATTTCATCAGTTTCTGCAGCGTTTTCAGCAGCTCATCCACAACTTCGTCATTCCCGGCACGGATACCATCCGCCACACAGGTGCGGATATGGTTTGCCAGCAGCTCACGGTTGAACGCGTTCATCGCCGCCGTTACCGCCGCCGACTGCACCAGAATATCCGGACAATACACTTCGTTTTCCACCATCCCACGGATGCCCCGGATCTGCCCTTCGATCCGGTTCAGTCTGTGGACCAGGCTTTTATACTCTTCTTCACTGCGATGCTTTGTTTTGTGTGCACAGCAGCAACACGGTTCCTTCTTTTCGTTTTCCTGCATTATGTTACCCTCCCATCACATGCAAGGTACCCCGGCGGGGTATATTCACTATATACCCCGCCGGGGTACCTTGTCAACTAGATAATATAATATTTTTATATTATTTTATGCGAGAGTTTTTTACTATAGCAATTTTTAAAATTAAAGCGGATATCCGCATGAACAAAACTACCCTGAACAGTCAGAAAGAGAAACATTCCATGCTCTCCTTGCGGAGAGCGACTCAACGTGCCGGACTTTCCCGCCACTGATCCCCTATTTCTATCCACGCTCTCCTTGCGGAGAGCGACTCCTCGCCCCAGCCCCAGTTGCCATCCTGTTTGGGATTTCTATCCACGCTCTCCTTGCGGAGAGCGACCGGGAACGATCGGCGCGGCTGCTGGTACAGCTGCTATTTCTATCCACGCTCTCCTTACGGAGAGCGACGCATGAGTCGCTGCACGGTCGCGGGCTCCTGCCGATTTCTATCCACGCTCTCCTTACGGAGAGCGACCAACGCCGTCAGAATAGCTTAAATCGCTCCCATAATTTCTATCCACGCTCTCCTTACGGAGAGCGACCACCAAGCATGATCAGGCAACCAACACCCACCGGATTTCTATCCACGCTCTCCTTACGGAGAGCGACCGCCCGTCCGCGATGTTATCCAGTGGGAGGGAATATTTCTATCCACGCTCTCCTTACGGAGAGCGACGCATTATACTGAGAAACAGAATCAGCCTTAGCGCCGATTTCTATCCACGCTCTCCTTACGGAGAGCGACGATCACGTAGCTTTTTATCAATGTCGAAAGTCTGGATTTCTATCCACGCTCTCCTTACGGAGAGCGACCGAGAGTGGCGAGGACACCAACGACAGTGGTAACAATTTCTATCCACGCTCTCCTTACGGAGAGCGACATAACAGAGGGGTCAATCTGTTTCGATTCAAGCATTTCTATCCACGCTCTCCTTACGGAGAGCGACGGTTTCGGCTCCGCCGTACTTATCTTGATACTATAATTTCTATCCACGCTCTCCTTACGGAGAGCGACTTTACGCAAATTTTGACGGGTTCTACTGGTGGGTAATTTCTATCCACGCTCTCCTTACGGAGAGCGACCACCCATGACTTTACGGCATTGAACGACATACTTATTTCTATCCACGCTCTCCTTGCGGAGAGCGACGAGCCGGGCAGCTGTTCCCGCCATCTTCCCCAGCGATTTCTATCCACGCTCTCCTTGCGGAGAGCGACTGCGTATTTGCCGTTCGATTCCGCCACGCCGGAAGATTTCTATCCACGCTCTCCTTGCGGAGAGCGACGTGTCCGAGCGGGAGCTACAGCCACAAACATGGAATTTCTATCCACGCTCTCCTTGCGGAGAGCGACCTTGCGACAATAGCACGGGCTTTGCATATATCGAAATTTCTATCCACGCTCTCCTTGCGGAGAGCGACTTGTTCGCCTTGCAAAGCTCTGCGAAGTAGCTTTATTTCTATCCACGCTCTCCTTGCGGAGAGCGACTTGGGGTCTCCCTGAAAATTCGCCCGGAATTGCTGATTTCTATCCACGCTCTCCTTGCGGAGAGCGACTGTAATGAAATCGCTGGAAGAAATCCACCCATACATTTCTATCCACGCTCTCCTTGCGGAGAGCGACGCCCACCAAAACCGCATAAACAAGTCCCTGCCTTATTTCTATCCACGCTCTCCTTGCGGAGAGCGACAATAAGGTTTCAGATATCGCAATCTGGGATAACAAATTTCTATCCACGCTCTCCTTGCGGAGAGCGACAATGCTGGAAAAGGCACAAATGCAGGAAAAGCCAAAAATTTCTATCCACGCTCTCCTTGCGGAGAGCGACCGACAAAGTACTTGAAGCTGTTAGCAGGAACGGGATTTCTATCCACGCTCTCCTTGCGGAGAGCGACAATGGGCGAAAGAGCCTAAATGCTCTTGCAGAATATTTCTATCCACGCTCTCCTTGCGGAGAGCGACCAAATTTTCACCGCGTGAGGTACAATACAGTTGATATTTCTATCCACGCTCTCCTTGCGGAGAGCGACGACACAGACTGGGAAATCGTAAACGTTCCTAAAATTTCTATCCACGCTCTCCTTGCGGAGAGCGACCGGCATTTGTCGCAATTAATCCCTTTGCACTCTTATTTCTATCCACGCTCTCCTTGCGGAGAGCGACTGGGGTCTCCCTGAAAATTCGCCCGGAATTGCTGATTTCTATCCACGCTCTCCTTGCGGAGAGCGACCTGGCATTTAGGCATCCCGGATGATACATTCTTATTTCTATCCACGCTCTCCTTGCGGAGAGCGACTTGCAGAGGTTGACGGTGAAGACACAAGCAGCGGAGATTTCTATCCACGCTCTCCTTGCGGAGAGCGACCAACAATCACGGGGATCATATATTCGGACAGAAAAATTTCTATCCACGCTCTCCTTGCGGAGAGCGACGACCTGCATCGCGGCGAGATGGTGCTAACGGCGCGGATTTCTATCCACGCTCTCCTTGCGGAGAGCGACCGTGCAACATCGTTTGCGGTTAGTGTTGCAGAAAATTTCTATCCACGCTCTCCTTGCGGAGAGCGACCAGAAGCAGACGGCATTGTTGATGTTATAGGTGAATTTCTATCCACGCTCTCCTTGCGGAGAGCGACTCCCCGAAGGTGTTAAAGGTAAAGCGCACCACAGCGGATTTCTATCCACGCTCTCCTTGCGGAGAGCGACTCTACGCAAATTTCGATGGGTTTTACTGGTGGGTAATTTCTATCCACGCTCTCCTTGCGGAGAGCGACTTATTTCTCTGCTGTAATGCGGCAAAACCCCGGCATTTCTATCCACGCTCTCCTTGCGGAGAGCGACCCGGGATAGCCGAAACAGCCAAAACATCAATAGGATTTCTATCCACGCTCTCCTTGCGGAGAGCGACCCGTCCAAAACACGAAGATTGACAAACTTAATGATTTCTATCCACGCTCTCCTTGCGGAGAGCGACCGTTACAGTCTTAGGCATTCAGCACAGAGTGGGTATTTCTATCCACGCTCTCCTTGCGGAGAGCGACCCAGAATATTTCTTGACTTGACATTTCATAAGAATTTCTATCCACGCTCTCCTTGCGGAGAGCGACCCCGTGTTGTCACTGCCTTTTGGGGCAGTGTGGATAATTTCTATCCACGCTCTCCTTGCGGAGAGCGACTATCGGGATTGTGTAAGGGGGCTAATATGGCGCATTTCTATCCACGCTCTCCTTGCGGAGAGCGACGCTGCCGTCCTGGGAACTGTACCAGATGTTGCGCATTTCTATCCACGCTCTCCTTGCGGAGAGCGACTAACACTAATCTGGGACGTCATCGCGGTAATGACGATTTCTATCCACGCTCTCCTTGCGGAGAGCGACTTGATATGTCAAGCGCCTATCCTGCCGTGCAATGCATTTCTATCCACGCTCTCCTTGCGGAGAGCGACCAGACATAAGACCAGCAAACTTATCATCAATATCTATTTCTATCCACGCTCTCCTTGCGGAGAGCGACGCATTAAGCCAATCTTCAGCGAAATCAACACCAGAGATTTCTATCCACGCTCTCCTTGCGGAGAGCGACTGGTTGCCTGATCATGATTGGTGGCTCCGGTGCTGATTTCTATCCACGCTCTCCTTGCGGAGAGCGACCGTACGGACGTATCAACGACATTTCCCGGCTCATATTTCTATCCACGCTCTCCTTGCGGAGAGCGACGTCAAAGGGATCTGTTTCAATTCCCAGATACCGGAATTTCTATCCACGCTCTCCTTGCGGAGAGCGACCCTGTCCTACTATTTCCGCAAATACCTGTTTTTGATTTCTATCCACGCTCTCCTTGCGGAGAGCGACCTTATATACTGCCATTTGTTGCGCACCTCCTATTCCAATTTCTATCCACGCTCTCCTTGCGGAGAGCGACTCGGTATTTTGCAAAAGCGCTGCCATGAGCTTTTGATTTCTATCCACGCTCTCCTTGCGGAGAGCGACAAGTCGTCGTACCAGCTCCAGCCGTAATGGTACCAATTTCTATCCACGCTCTCCTTGCGGAGAGCGACATATGGCCGGCGTACCTGCAAAGGCAGATCGAGTTTATTTCTATCCACGCTCTCCTTGCGGAGAGCGACGGTCCCCGACAGGAATATTAGCACAAATTATAACGATTTCTATCCACGCTCTCCTTGCGGAGAGCGACCATCCAGTACGCATACCAGGGTTTCGCCAAACAATTTCTATCCACGCTCTCCTTGCGGAGAGCGACGTGGGCCGTTGTCCACACACCCCATTGATATGGTATTTCTATCCACGCTCTCCTTGCGGAGAGCGACGCCATACTTTTGCTCCTTTACTTCATGACTTCGTTATTTCTATCCACGCTCTCCTTGCGGAGAGCGACTTGTGTAAGATATGAAAATTTTAGTCGCATGTGAAATTTCTATCCACGCTCTCCTTGCGGAGAGCGACAAGGGCGGTTATAATGTCAGCATTGATGATTTTGTATTTCTATCCACGCTCTCCTTGCGGAGAGCGACCGGTGCAGCTGGCGCAGATCACGACCAACGTCAATATTTCTATCCACGCTCTCCTTGCGGAGAGCGACGGTTTTGGTGGGCTGACATACCACTTATATGCGTTATTTCTATCCACGCTCTCCTTGCGGAGAGCGACACCGAAATGCGTGTTGCCTTGGACGACATCAAGATTTCTATCCACGCTCTCCTTGCGGAGAGCGACCAGCTGACCTGCTCGCTATAGATACAGGCGCGAACATTTCTATCCACGCTCTCCTTGCGGAGAGCGACCGTTAGCCACGGTACGCACATAGTCGTCGATAAGGATTTCTATCCACGCTCTCCTTGCGGAGAGCGACCCGCTCATTTTGCAAGTCAAATCCACAGCGTCGGTATTTCTATCCACGCTCTCCTTGCGGAGAGCGACCTGTCCCCGGCTGTTGAAACCTCTATTATTTCAAATTTCTATCCACGCTCTCCTTGCGGAGAGCGACAGCGGAACAAGGCTGCAAAGGATTGCGACCATCATATTTCTATCCACGCTCTCCTTGCGGAGAGCGACCAATGGACGGCGTGGACGGTGCAACGACTGCGGCATTTCTATCCACGCTCTCCTTGCGGAGAGCGACCCGATCTGGCAGAGATTGCGGCGGCCCAGGGGGTATTTCTATCCACGCTCTCCTTGCGGAGAGCGACGCATTGAGCCAATCATCAGCGAAATCAACACCAGAGATTTCTATCCACGCTCTCCTTGCGGAGAGCGACTGGAGCAATCAGCCAGTTACAATGCATACTTGGAAATTTCTATCCACGCTCTCCTTGCGGAGAGCGACTTGACAAGGTTTTTCCGGAGCCTTGAGGACCACAATTTCTATCCACGCTCTCCTTGCGGAGAGCGACTATGATACATCCTCTCTTATGCAATGCCAAGCTAAATTTCTATCCACGCTCTCCTTGCGGAGAGCGACGAGGGTTGTCAGCAGAAACACCCTGCATGAGTTATTTCTATCCACGCTCTCCTTGCGGAGAGCGACAGCGGCCAATGATACCAACAACGCCGCCCGCGAAATTTCTATCCACGCTCTCCTTGCGGAGAGCGACAGAGGGTTGTCAGCAGAAACACCCTGCATGAGTTATTTCTATCCACGCTCTCCTTGCGGAGAGCGACTATCTGGACAGGCCGCGATCTCGTCCAGCGTTTTCTATTTCTATCCACGCTCTCCTTGCGGAGAGCGACGACGCAGAGGCGAACGCCGCAGCAGACGCCCAGATTTCTATCCACGCTCTCCTTGCGGAGAGCGACCGGCATAAGCGCGGCAGCTGGCGCGCTGACCGGGATTTCTATCCACGCTCTCCTTGCGGAGAGCGACACGGTCTGCCAGGATGTGCGCCAGGGTTTTATAATTTCTATCCACGCTCTCCTTGCGGAGAGCGACGGACGGCCTCCTGCGCGTCCACGAACAGCTGGAGATTTCTATCCACGCTCTCCTTGCGGAGAGCGACCGTGGCCGAACAGCAGTATGTGCAGATCACCGAGATTTCTATCCACGCTCTCCTTGCGGAGAGCGACCCTCTACGGATCGCGGCGTGGCCTCCATGCGTGCATTTCTATCCACGCTCTCCTTGCGGAGAGCGACTCCGCCCCACATAAAAATGATAGGGGCCCCGGTGATTTCTATCCACGCTCTCCTTGCGGAGAGCGACATGCGGCGATGGGGAACCCAACATTAGAAATAGCCTATTTCTATCCACGCTCTCCTTGCGGAGAGCGACCCGGGGGCAAAATCCAGGACCCCGGACAAATACTATTTCTATCCACGCTCTCCTTGCGGAGAGCGACCTAAAGACACCACAGCAAGACAGCAAATCGCGGATATTTCTATCCACGCTCTCCTTGCGGAGAGCGACCAGGTCACGTTCTGGCAGGACATCGACGACCGCATTTCTATCCACGCTCTCCTTGCGGAGAGCGACTTTCCCGCGTGACTGTAGAGTACACCCCCTCGTCTATTTCTATCCACGCTCTCCTTGCGGAGAGCGACAGCGCGGGCCGCGCAGCCAAAGCATCCACCCTTAATTTCTATCCACGCTCTCCTTGCGGAGAGCGACCGACCTCGGCGCGGCTCATCTAAACCCCGGCGTGATTTCTATCCACGCTCTCCTTGCGGAGAGCGACTTTCCGGCGTTGCGCACACGTCCAAAGTAAATCCATTTCTATCCACGCTCTCCTTGCGGAGAGCGACTCGCCTGCTCGCCCACGATTTCAAGCTCTGCCCGATTTCTATCCACGCTCTCCTTGCGGAGAGCGACCAAGGTTCGCATCCTCAATGCCCACCTCCATTTTATTTCTATCCACGCTCTCCTTGCGGAGAGCGACGACGCTGCAATACATCCAGGACAAGGGCAACGGCATTTCTATCCACGCTCTCCTTGCGGAGAGCGACTTCTTGCGCTGGCTGACGCATGCCCGCTTCTTCTGATTTCTATCCACGCTCTCCTTGCGGAGAGCGACGTCCGCCCCACATAAAAATGATAGGGGCCCCGGTGATTTCTATCCACGCTCTCCTTGCGGAGAGCGACGGTGATCTGTACCCCCTGGGGGACGGGCTGAACAATTTCTATCCACGCTCTCCTTGCGGAGAGCGACTGGACGGGGGCCGGGCGCTCGACCTGCGCGGCGGTATTTCTATCCACGCTCTCCTTGCGGAGAGCGACTCTTCCGACAGGCGGGCCAAGATGGACGGTTTAATTTCTATCCACGCTCTCCTTGCGGAGAGCGACGTGCTGACCTATGCAGACGGAACGGTGGAGATCGTGATTTCTATCCACGCTCTCCTTGCGGAGAGCGACCCGAGCAGACCGCCCGCGAGCAGGCTATTGCAGCCATTTCTATCCACGCTCTCCTTGCGGAGAGCGACAGCCCCGCAGCAGGAAAACGGGCAGGCTGCGACCATTTCTATCCACGCTCTCCTTGCGGAGAGCGACCACCCAGATGCAGGCAGCATTTAAGGGCCCGGAGATTTCTATCCACGCTCTCCTTGCGGAGAGCGACCATACGGGCGTATCAACGATATTTCGCGCCTGATATTTCTATCCACGCTCTCCTTGCGGAGAGCGACTTCCCGCAATAGCGGTTGTAGCTTCCGTCCTCATTATTTCTATCCACGCTCTCCTTGCGGAGAGCGACGATGTGGCAGGTGCCCTTTTTGTAGAACGTGGCGTTATTTCTATCCACGCTCTCCTTGCGGAGAGCGACGTACATGGCGTGGTACAGACGGACGATGCACAACGATTTCTATCCACGCTCTCCTTGCGGAGAGCGACTTGAGGAGGTCGAAAAGCTATCCCGCGTGACTGTGATTTCTATCCACGCTCTCCTTGCGGAGAGCGACACGCCGGTGTTCATCACATCAGATACCATCATGATTTCTATCCACGCTCTCCTTGCGGAGAGCGACGGTACCTCTGTATGTATGTGCATAACCTGGCCCATATTTCTATCCACGCTCTCCTTGCGGAGAGCGACATTAATCCCCGGTGCCCAAAGGCAGCTTCCAGAAATTTCTATCCACGCTCTCCTTGCGGAGAGCGACTATGTACCCCTCGCAGTGCCGGACCTTGGCAAGCGATTTCTATCCACGCTCTCCTTGCGGAGAGCGACCTTGACATATCGACGGACCCGACGTTTTCAAGATATTTCTATCCACGCTCTCCTTGCGGAGAGCGACCAACCTATGTATTTGTGACAATACCTACACCCTGGATTTCTATCCACGCTCTCCTTGCGGAGAGCGACATTCTGACCCCGTGACGGACAAGGCCTGGGCCCTGATTTCTATCCACGCTCTCCTTGCGGAGAGCGACTAGGGTATCTGCAGGGTACCCCGCATACTCTGACGATTTCTATCCACGCTCTCCTTGCGGAGAGCGACCGCTTTTTCCTCCAAAAATCACAACCATGCTCGATTTCTATCCACGCTCTCCTTGCGGAGAGCGACTGCGTATGTCAACACTACGGAGTGCGATTTGGAATTTCTATCCACGCTCTCCTTGCGGAGAGCGACGTCCCCGACAGGAATATTAGCACAAGTTATAACAATTTCTATCCACGCTCTCCTTGCGGAGAGCGACCCCTGGAAGGGGCCGTCACTCTCCAGCAGTATAATTTCTATCCACGCTCTCCTTGCGGAGAGCGACCACTAGCAGATTGCACAAAATTTTAGCGGATTGGGATTTCTATCCACGCTCTCCTTGCGGAGAGCGACAGCAAAAGTGCACAAAACAATGGGGCACTTTTGCACATATGAAACAAATTTTATGGGGATTGCATCTTCATGCTGACAGGCAAGGCTGTATTTTACCCTTTCTGCCCCTGTTTTTTCCATATTTTCTGGTGCGAAGGAACCGGGAATTTTATGATTGCCTTCCCCTCGCACTAAGCAAACAAGATTCCATCCTGATCAAAATCCGGGTGCAGACCCACATGCTCAACTTTGCTTTTGTAATGGTTTCCCAGTTGATAAAAGCGCAGGCTGTCCGATTCCGAATCGATCAGTTCGGTCAATTTTGCTTTGAACATCGTGTATTGCGCGGTATCCAGCAGGCACTCAAATACGGAGTTTTGCACCCGCTGGCCGTAGTCTACACAGACTTTTGCTACTTTGCGCAGCCTGCGACGACCGGCGGCTGTTTCAGTGTTGACATCATAGGTTACAAGCACCAACATAACGGCACCTCACTTCCAGAAAAACGGTGGGTACACTTCCAGGTCGCCGCGCAGAGCACGGGCCAGCAAAAGCGCCTGAACATAGGGCACCAGCCCCCAGGGCAGTTTTTCTTTCAAAAACGGATGGGTGATCTCTTCCTTCTTTTTGTTCTGCCATACGGTCAGGAAAGCTTTGCGGCCATCATCCGTCAGCAGTACGGCACCATTTTCCTGTTTTTGCAGGTGTTTTGCCGTGATGATCTTTTGATTGATGCAGCTGATGACCAGCCGGTCTGCATAAACCGCCCGCAGTTCTTCCATCAGGTCAAGTGCCAGACTTTTGCGGCCGGGGCGCGGGCGGTGCATAAAGCCAACATAAGGGTCCAGGCCCACAGCGGTCAAGGCGGATGCACACTCCCGCGCCAGCATGCTGTAGGCAAACGAAAGCAGCGCATTCACATTGTCCAGCGGTGGACGGCGGCTGCGGCCCTCAAACACAAAATCCTGCTTTTGCTGCAGAATCAGGTCATTCAGGCAGTCAAAGTAGCGCTGGGCTGCCTCGCCTTCCAGGCCGCGCAGCTGTTCCGGATCATCGCTGGTCTGTATCAGCGGCAGCGCGGCGGCCAGCTGGGTGGAGGTGCGTTTCAGTTTTTCGACCGGGACACGCTGGGGATGATCGCGGGTTGCGCGTTCCAGCACCCAGCGTGCGTTATACACTTTACCAAGGATAAAGCTCCGGGCATAGCGACAGCTCTGGGCCGGGTCATCCGACACGCGGTACTGCGTCTGACGCAGCAGCACATTGCCGCGTTCTTCCCCCACGGTGCGGGCCTGAAATCTGCCATACGGGTCAAAAAAGCAAAGGTCAATGCCCCGCCGGGCACAAGCTCCCATCAAAGCGGGGCTGGCGCCCGCGTAAGTAAAGCAGACGATGCCTTCCAGCGTATGCAGGGCATAGCGGTGGGTTTCCTGCTTATTGCGGGTAACAACAAGGTTTTCGCCATCCAATGTCAGGTAAGCGTCCTCATTGATGACAAACAGGGTGTTGAGCAGCTTTCTCATGGCGCGCCCTCCTCAATATGCTCCCGCAGATACGCCGCCGGGTCTGCCTGCTGATACAGCGCCGGCAGGCAAAGCTCTTTCAGTGAGCAGGCATTGCAATGCTTGCCGGGTTTGCTTTTTGGGGTATAGCCGCGCGCAAACAGGCGGTTCATCTCATCCGCCATGGTCTGCGCGGTGCTGCGCAGTTCCGGTGTCAGGGAAACATGTTCCCGCTGCCGGGTTTCTTCATAAAAGATTTCCCCTTCCGGCACCTCGCACACCAGCATTTCTTCCAGCGCCATGGCCTGTGCGCAGAGCTGCAAACGGTCGGCATCGTTTACCTTGCTGCGGCCATGCTTATATTCCACGGGCATGGGCTGCCACAGGCCGCGGCGGCCCTGCAATGACACGCCGTTTGGATCCTTGTGAAACTCTACCACATCGCAGTCGCCGGTCAGTTTTAAGCGGTGGCTGACGACCCTCATACCGCGGGCGATCAGCAAATCGCCGCGTTTTTCCGTCAGGGTAACATCATGGCAGCGGGTATGCTGCAGGCGGCCTTCGGCGGTGCGTTGGTTTTCGGACCATTGTTGTTCCAGGTGTATGAGCGCCCACTGACGGCGGCAAAAGCTGAAATGCTGGATACCGGACATCAGCAGGTAATCATCTGAGGAAACCATTACGACAGCCTCTCGCACGTTACCCCTGCCGGAAGATTTTCATCCACCGTTACCACATAGTCATGGTAACTGCGCGGGAAGGCTACCCCTTCGGCACGCGTGACATGCACTGCATCAAACAGTTTATAGGACGGCGCATTGCCCAGCTCCGAATCATGCTTGAACACGATCAGTTCCCGAACTGCCATTTTGCCGCGGGCTGCACTGTGGTCATTTTCAAACATATTCAGGATTGCCTGCCACAGCAGCTGCAGGTCATCCTCTGAGAATCCTGTAGTTTTGCGGGCAAGGTTGGCAGAAATGTAACCCTCTGCACGGTACAAGCCATACGGGATCACATACTTGCGGCCCATCTCGGTGCCTTTACGCTCCGCATCAGCTTCCGTTGTAATGGCAATACGAGTGATGGTTACTTCCTGCGGGAGAACAGGGTCTACCGAGCGTGCAAAGCTCAACTGAACAGGGCCACGCACCTGCCCACAGTTCAGTGCGCCTTTTACAAAGGTTGTCATAACGGCGCCAAATGTGCGGATATCATAAAAGTTCTGGCACATAAAGTCCCGGATTTTACGGTCCAACTCCGGGTCATCTTTCTTGGCGACTTTCAGGGCATCCTTGGCATCAGCATCAATGCCCAAGTATTCGAGTGCTTTTTTATCGCTGCGGTTCAGGGGGACCTGATCTTTAATGTAAATCTGGTATCCTGCTTCATCTTCTTTGGCCACTTCGACATAGTTGCGAATCTTACGCTTCAAGCAGACATCTGTAACAATGCCATATCCCGTTTCCGGGTCGACACGCGGCATGTTGCCTGCATCCGGGTCGCCGTTCGGATTTCCGTTTTCAACGTCAAACAGAATTACAAAATCATACCGGTTTTTGATTGCCTGTGCCATTGTTATTCCTCCACTTTCTTTGTATAGCGTTCCTGTGTCTGATGGTAATAGCCAAGGATAAAAGCGCCTTGTTCCGGCAAGGTCAGCCGTGCGGGAAAGCTTCCTTCCAGTTTTCCGCCCGCCAGCGCAGCGATCTGCTTATCGTAATAAATCTTTTGTGGCTTGCTCATTTTTTGCATATGCTTTTGTGCCAGCATCAGAATTGTCGGGAATACAGTAGCTGGGGTGGATGCCGCCGCATTAAAATAGCGGTCTTTGATGGTTGTATTGATATCCGGGTTTACCGCCATCTGGATTGCTTCCAGCACAGCAAAAAGCTGACCCATAACATACGGTTGATAATTTGTTTCCTTGTTATTTTCCACAGTTAATACCTCCTTTGGGCAACGGGGATCTTCATTACGCAGGTAGTATGCTTTTATAATAGCGGCACGGCCGCGTGTTACTTTTTGCTCTGCGCGGATACGCATCATAACGCCATCCAGCAGGGTTGCCGGGTACCTTGTATTATTCAGGATTGCACGCAAGACATCGCCTGCCAGCTGCGGTGCTGCCGATGGGCTGCGGGAATTGGTGTTGACGGTTTCCTGCAGCAGCCAATACACCCCCAGCCGCGGGAATTTATCATAAGCGGGGCGCACAATCTCTAAGCGGTCATAATGCTTCTGCACATTATCAAGCAGCGTTTGAAATGTATCCTGCCAGAAAAAGCGAACCGAGAGGCGCGCCGCATTAGGGGCCAAACCAAGCACATAAAAGTGCCTTTGTGGGTCAAGTGTCACGTTCTGCCACTCTACACTCTGTCCATGGACCAGCTTGTCCACTGCATTTCGCACATCACTTTCGCTGACAGGCGCATCCATGGCAAACAATGCATCCATTGCTACCTGCTGGTAGGCGGTCTCACCACCTGCTGCCCAGCAGACAATGGTGGTATCGCCCACGCGCTGAACATGTTCCCTGTCTGCCAGCAGATAGTTTAATGCCTGTGCATAGGCAAAGGCCGCATAACTGCCAACCGGCGCATTGCCCCCCTGTTCATGTCCGTATGAGCAAAAAGCGTCCGCATTAAAAGAAACAATCGATGCGCCGGAAGGCTGTGCCCCGGTCACGCCTTTAATCGCCGGGTGCAGGCGGGCAAGCGGTGCCTTTTGCCCTGTAACCAGGCATCGGATTTCCGGTGCATCCGTGTTCTTATCACACTGCCGCTGCCAGGCTTCCTGTATTTCCGGATCGTCCTGAACATAGTTTTCCCGAATCAGAAATACCAGATTGCCACCCTTGTAAAGTTCCTTGAGACTTTGTTCCAGCGCTGGATTCTGCTCCGCCGCCTTGGGGTCCCAGTTTATAAAAAAGTTCCGCACTGCCTGTGCCGCCTGACCGGAAACATTTTGTAAAATGGCAAGATGCAGCTCCTTTGCAGCGGCAAAGCACTGCATTGCACGCTCCGGTTTGCCTTTTCCGTCAATGCCGAGCATGTAAGCACTGTTATCACACAAAAAATTGGCTGCCACACCACTAGAACGTTTAACCTGTTCCGGAACTTGCAGCTGACATGGAGCAAGCACTGTTTTTTTACCGCGCTTTTCCTCTTGCTGCAAGGGGTGCAATGCCATCAGTTGGCCGTTTTCATCCAGTTCCAAAGCCCAACTGACTTTTGCGCTTGTCCAACCGGGGCGCGTGATTTTGCCATTGGCCAGCAAATCTTCATAGTATTGTACCAAAGCCTGTAAAATCATCGGTACACCTCGCAGTCTGCCACATTCAACACACCATGTTCCAATTTTGCATGGAAATACATCGGGGTTATGTTCTGCGGGTCAGTGTAGTTAAAGTCATATAGCATGAATCCCAAATCCCGTGTTTCCTCAATGGTCGGGATTGGCCCGCCGGGCCATGCGCGGAATGCGGCAGGAAATTCACGGCACCCAAAATAAGGGGTATGAAAGCACTGGCCCCTGGACATGCGCCGGGTAACAATATCCTGGAACTTTCCCGGATTGTCGCTCGGTGCCGCACGGTCAGTCATCTCAAATTCTGCCTCAATCACATAATGAACGTCCTGCAACACCATGGCTGCACGCTGAACGATCTGCTGGGGCGTGGCAAGGTAAAGCTCTTTCCCTGTTCCCTGCATCGCGCTGCGTACATCGGAACAAAGAATTTTGCTTTTTACTTCGTTCCGACGGATGTTGGTAAAGCGGATTGGGTTCATAACATAGATTTTCCGGATTTTCCACCGTAAGCCGGGGTGGTAATAGATTGCTTCTACTATGCCGCGTGCCGCGGAAGGGGTGAGGACTTCATATGAAACCCTTTCGACTTTTAGCTCAGGCCTCGAGAGCAAAGCATAATTCCCCCATACTTCCAGCTGGATCATCTGCATCAACTCCTTTGCATTTCTATTTTCAGTTGTTTTTAGTTTATATTTTTGCTATAGTTTCAATATACGCTACTTGGCACCAAATGTCAATCCTTTTATCATGTATACTTTTTGTTTGCTTTTCATCCGGTTTTCTTTTATAATAAGTTGCGTCGGCAGCTTATGCCGTGGATAGAAATAGTTGATTTTACTTTAGCGCACAAAAACGGCAGGGCAGGCTCCCTGCCGCTTTTGCTTTATGCAAACCAGGCTGTTCCCGTTTCAGCTTCCATAGCAAGGCCCGTGTTGTTATCGTAAAGGCTTCCGTCCGTTAATTCCCATATGCCTTCACTGATTTGGCAAACCGCCCCGGCATTCTCCAGCGTTTTCAGATGATCCGGGTAAACCGGAACACCATATTGCCCCAGTTGACGGAACAAAGTTTTGCTTACCTCTCCTGCACGCAATCGTGCAAGCAAATGTTCCCCTTTCCCTTGGGGAATGTATACGGTCACGGCAGGTGTTTCAATTAAGCGGAACCTCTCTGCCGCTGTTGCAAAGGGGAAAATGCGCCCTTCCATATCCTGCTCGAACCCTTGCAGAATTTGCTGTTCATCCAGTCTTTTATCTCCTTTTAAGGTACGGTAAAACAGAAAGTATGTTTCGATTGCTTCCAGAGATGCCAGATCTGCATATTTTTTCAGGACGCTTTGCGTTGCGGATACATTCTGTTCCAGCATGCGCGGTACATGCTGCCCTTCCAATGTGAAAATCTGTACCAAGCTCTGCTCCGCCGGGCGTCTTCCCTCTCGATTGCAGCGCCCCGCCGCCTGCAAAATGGAATCCAAACCTGCTTCCTCGCGGTACACAGCCGGGAAATCCACATCAACACCCGCTTCGATCAAAGAAGTTGATATCACACGGCAGGGCAGCCCATCTTTTAAGCGTTCCCGGATTTCTTGCAATAACTGTTTGCGATGGGCTGGGTATAGCAATGTTGTCAGGCAGTAGCTGCCCTCTTTGGGCAGGTTATTGTATAATTCCTGTGCTGTTTTTCTCCGGTTTACAATACACAGCACTTGTTCCTGCGCTGCCAGTTCTGCGCCAAGCTGGCTTTGTTCCAACTCTCCGCGCATTTTTAGCGTTGTACGCCGGAATGCCTGATATTGCTCTTTGGGATGTGGGCAAAGTTCCGTCATCTGCAACCCAGGCGCCAGTTCATCAAACAAGGGCTGCAAAGCTGGTTGTGTGGCCGTGCAAAGCACCGCTGCTGCGCGGTAATGCTGTACCAGCTGCGCGATTGCCGCAACGCAGGGGCGCAAATAAGGAACCGGCAGGTTTTGTGCTTCGTCAAAAATGACCACACTATTTGCAATGTTATGTAATTTACGGCATTGTGACGCATGGTTGCCGTAAAGTGATTCAAAGAATTGCACGGATGTGGTAACCACCACCGGAGCATCCCAGTTTTCCGCCGCCAATGCTTTGCGGTAGGCTGCCGGCTCATCATCTTCCTTGGCAGAGTAGTCCACCCCTGAATGGTGTTCCAAAACATTTTCTGCTCCTAATATTTCCGAAAACACATCCGCGGTCTGGTCAATAATGGATGTATAAGGGATCACATAAATAACCCGGTCCATATGGTTCTTTACAGCTAGCGAAAGCGCAAATGCCAATGACGCTACCGTTTTTCCCCCGCCTGTAGGAACGGTCAGGGAATAAAGGCCGCGCCGCCCTGTTTGCCCTGCCGTTGTACAGGCACTCAAAATTGAACTGCGGCGCTGATTCAAGGTTCCCTGGGGATGGCTCCATTTTGCAGTATATTGGTTCAACCTTTTCAGCAGTTCATCCATTGTCTGGCCTTGTCCGCGCGGTTTAGGGCTGCTCATAAAGTTTTCCGTATCCAGATAGTCCGCATCGACCAGGCAGGAATACAACATCCGGGTATAAAATGCCTGTGTAAAACGATTTTCCTTCATCATTTCCGGCTGGGGCGGTATGGACGGCAGTTTAATCTCATTCGTCCATTGGGTATAGGGTTCAACGCTCTTTTTCAATCGCCCAAACATTGTCGCATCCTGCGCGGTATCGCTTCGGCCTCCTCCATCCGGCAGGCCGCTATGGTGTCCCGCAATAGCAAAAGCCAGTGGGATTTGACCATATCGGGCAGCCACCTGTGCACCAGCCGTTGAGTGATCCACTTTCTCTCCACCTTGCAGGCGCTTTTGAAACTTTGTACTATATTTACCAATATCATGCAGTAATCCAAGCCAAGTTCCCTGTTGCTGGGCATCAAAGGCTGCTGCAAATTTCCCACATAGGACTGCCGTTCCCTGCAAATGGTCCGCTACCGTTTGGACGCGGGTTCCGTCTTCACTGATATGAGCCAGCATCTTTTTCTCCTGGTGCATAATCAAACTCCCTTCTGTTTTGCTTTTCTCTATTATAGCAGATCACTCATCCCATAATTCGGACTTTCACTCCAGTTCTGCAATCTTTGTCATACTATCCAAATTTATCCATGTAGAATTGTTAGCTATTCCCATTAGCAGATATCTTTGATAAAATAAGATATTATAGGGTTTATGAATTCACTTTCTTATATTACTTCTTCATCTTACCGAAAAATCATTTACGCAAGGAGTGAAAAGCCATGAAAAGGAAGTTATTCTCATTTTCCGCCAGTGTTATCACCGCAATAATGCTTACCGCTTGTGCTGCAGCGCCAGAAAATAAACCTGCTTCCTCCGCTGCTCTTTCCCCGACCAGTGAAGCTGTTGCCACAGCTATACCATCCACTAGCAATGCCAACTGGAAGTTACCGCCGCAATATGATTTTGACGAGATGATTCCTCTCTTCTCCCGCGAAACCCACACTGCCGGTTACGCCGCTGCCCGAAATCTGTACGCTGTGCGCAAGGGCGAACGCTGGAGCCTGTTTAATGCTGCCAACTGTAATGCTTTTCTGGAAGATTTGTCAGAAAGCATCCCGTACCTGTATGGTGAGCAGGAGCTCTCCATTGGGGTAGATGATACATACGATTACCAGAAGCTGAATGCCCTGGAAGAACAGATTAACCAGGAGCTGGTTGCCCAACAAATGCCTTTTACAACCATGCTGGGCGGGCACGGCGGGTATGGCATCCAGTGGATTTTAGGTGACAGCCAGATTTACCGTTCTGCTATTGGTGTCTATACATTTAGTGGCACGCCCATCGAACAGGTGTATGCTCCTGATTTGGTTGGCATCCAGCAAGGCATTTGGGATGATGAATATGCCGGTTATCTTGTTGACAATTCTGCACCTTTTGCCGTTGCGGATAAAAACGGTACAATTTTAACCGATTTCGACTACCAGGATGCCTGCATGGCCGGTGAATCTTTAATCGCGGTAAAGGATGCAGCCGGTAACTGGGGATATTGCGACCAAAGCGGTGCTTTAGTAATCCCCTGCATTTATCAGCCGCAGATGAGTTTGTCCATCATGAACGAAACTGTTGAATATCCTTACGCAGACTTATCTGGCATGGTAGTTGTGAAAAATCAATCCGGACAAAAGCTAGTTCTGGATGTTTACGGCAATGAGATAATTTCCGCTGGGCAATATGAAGATTTAGCCCCCGCGCGCGATGGCTGCGTATGGGCAAAACAGAATGGCCTTTGGGGCTTGCTGCAAGTACAGGATTATACCGAAAACAATACCGACATTATTCTGCCGGATGGATGCGTTGCACCAGATGTAACGCTTAGCCGAATTGATAGCCTTTGTACCTACACCACTGCTGATCATGGGCTGGTTATGCGTAAAGGTCCCGGTACAAATTATGAAAAAATGGATAATATCCCCTACGGTATCATCGTATGGGAATGCGGCTATAGCAGCAATGTGCCTGACTGGGTTGTTGTATATTACAGTGGGATTTATGGTTGGGTCAGTGATGAATACTTGGCTACCACTATTTATTCCACCAGTAAATAATAAATAAAAAAGCAGGTGTTCATGTAGAAACGATATCGTCCTCCACATGAATACCTGCTTTTTATAGCTTCTTTTATTATATCTGTTCTATGCCGCTATTTGTCTCTGTATAAAATAAATAGCCGCTATATGCATTTGAATGAAGTGTTCTGTTTGTTTGCTTTTTTACCTAAAAGAATCGCGTAGGAGGCTCTCTTAACTAAAGAGCCGACCTCTCACACCACCGTGCGTACCGAC
>OLSG01001934.1_pt1 | contig 19284 bp, 19 predicted proteins | sample 1673041 | NCBI WGS metagenome assembly OLSG01 (sample SAMEA3136749, study PRJEB25190) | human gut metagenome | reverse complement strand
CCTTGATCAAAAACCCAGCGGCACAAGCGGAACCGATGACGCCAGCCACATTGGGTCCCATGGCGTGCATCAGCAGGAAGTTGGAGGGGTTCTCCTTCTGTCCCACCACCTGGGACACACGGGCCGCCATAGGCACGGCGGACACGCCGGCAGAGCCGATCAGCGGATTGACCTTGCCACCAGTCAGAACATACATCAAATCGCCCAGCAGCAGGCCGCCAGCAGTGGACAGCAGGAAAGCCGTCAGACCCAGAGCGATAATGGACAGGGTCTCAACAGTCAGGAAGCTGCTGGCCGTAGCCTTAAAGCCCACGGACAAGCCCAGCGGAATCGTCACGATATTGATCAGAGCGTTCTGAGCGGTATCAGACAGACGCTCCGTGACACCACACTCACGGAACAGGTTGCCCAGCATGAGCATACCAATCAGAGGTGCAGTATCGGGGATCAGCAGCACTACGAAGATGGTCACGGCAATGGGGAAGATGATCTTCTCAGTTTTGGAGACCACACGCAGCTGACTCATCTTGACCTGACGCATTTTCTTAGTGGTCATCAGCTTCATCAGCGGGGGCTGGATCATGGGGATCAGGGCCATGTAAGAGTATGCCGCGATGGCAATAGCCGGCAACAGCTCTACCGCCAATTTTGATGCCGTCAGGATAGCAGTGGGGCCGTCTGCGCCGCCGATGACGCCGATGGCGGCAGCCTCAGCGGGAGTAAAGCCCAGGACCAGCGCCATCAGGAACGCTGCGAAGATGCCCAGCTGCGCAGCAGCGCCCAGCAGCAGGGACATGGGGTTAGCCAGCAGAGGACCAAAGTCGGTCATGGCACCGATGCCCATAAAGATGATGGACGGGTAAATGGCGTATTGGACACCCTGATAGAGTACCCACATAAAGCCTACTGTTCCACTATGGGTAGCGGCATCATAGACGGGCTTGGCAAACAAGCCGGTAATGGGCAGGTTGGCCAGCAGCATACCGAATGCGATGGGGACCAGCAGCAGGGGCTCAAAGCCCTTGCCGATACCCATGTACAGCAGGACACAGGCAATGACGAGCATGACCACGGTCTTCCAGTCCAGAGCGGCAAAGCCAGAACCGCCAGCAATCGCAAAAATGACTTCTTTCAGAAATTCCATACTTCACCCCTCCTCTCAACCGATGGTGACCAGCAGGTCATCGGTGTTCACAGCAGTACCCACAACGGCAGAGACGGCCTTCACAGTTCCGTCTACGGGAGCGGAGACCTCGATTTCCATCTTCATGGCCTCCAGCACCACCAGCACATCGCCGGCCTTTACAGCCTGGCCCACAGAGCACTCCACCTTGAAGATGTTTCCGGGCATGGGGCTGTTGACGGCCGTCTCTCCGGCGGCCACAGCGGCAGGAGCCGCAGCAGGCGCGGGGGCGGCAGCGGGAGCAGGTGCGGGGGCCGCAGCAGGAGCAGCAACAGGGGCGGGGGCAGCGGCGGCAGGAGCCGCACTGATGTTGGTGATCTGGAAGGAGTTGGGGGACATCCCGGACTCCTCAGCCACAGCGGCCATCATCACCGCAACCAGCTCACCCTCATCCACCGCAGGGGCGGCGGGGGCTGCTGCCGGTTTGGCGGCAGGGGCAGCGGACTTGGGAGCGGGTGCGGCAGGAGCCTTTCCCTTGCCCTCGATAGCGGCCACGATCTTGGAGATCACCAAAATGACCGCCATCAGCATGGCAAGCATCACAAAGACGATCAGCAGACCGGACACGGCTACCAGCAGGGCCTCACCGACATCCAGAGGTTCAAACGGGTTAATAATTGCTTTATCAACACTAGGCATGTATCTGTACCCCCTACTTTTAACCCAGGGTGACCAGCAGATCGTCAGTGTTGACAGCGGTGCCCACGGTGGCGGCCACGGCCTTCACGGTGCCGTCCACGGGGGCGGAGACCTCGATCTCCATCTTCATGGCCTCCAGCACCACCAGCACGTCGCCAGCCTTCACGGCCTGGCCCACGGAGCACTCCACCTTGAAGATATTGCCGGGCATGGGGCTGTTGACAGCCGTCTCACCGGCGGCCACAGTGGCGGGAGCAGCAGCGGGCGCCGGAGCGGCGGGGGCGGGAGCAGCAGCGGGCGCGGGGGCGGCGACAGGAGCGGCAGCCACAGGGGCGGCCACGGGAGCGACAGCGGCAGGAGCGGCGGCTCCAGTCTTTTCCACAGTCACGCTGTAAACTTTTCCATTTACAGTTACGTTGTAGTTCATAGTCTATCTTTCCCCTTCTTTGATTATTTTATGGTCACCGGCTTGGGCCGGGCGCAGGCCCCTCCCAATCGGACGTCCATTTTCCCGGACTCCCCCTGTTCCCGTGACGGGACACAGGGGGAGAAACCCGAAATTGGTGGCATTATATCACTTCAGCGGGAATTTTTCAAGGGTTTCGGCCCAGAAGACCGATTTTCTGCATGGGATCTTTACAGCACGTCGGCAAATGCCTGGATGGCGGTGCTGGCCTGCCCGAAGTCCCGCATCTGCTGGTCCACACCCAGCTTGATGTGGGGCACGCCGGCCTCGTCCAGCGCCTTCTTCAGATAGGGGTACTCCATCTCTTCGGGGTCGCAGAACTGCTGCATGAACAGGACCACGCCCTGGGCACCGCTGTCCTTGGCCAGCTGGGCCACGAACTCGCCCCGGCGGTTCTGGCTGGAGTGCTCATCGTAGAGCAGGACATCATAGTCCTGATCAGCGAACTGCTGGGCCAGGGCCATCATGGGATCGCCCTCCTCGCTGGCATCCACCCGGAAAGCGCGGCTCTCTTGGGCCACGTCGTCGGCGGCAATGGCGATGTTGTTGTCGTCAAAGATCTGGAGCAGCTTGGGGTTGTCGCAGATGATGCCGGAGGTGACGATCTTTCTGCCCTTCCAGTTGGCTGCGGGCAGCTGGGCCAGCTCGGCGTTCAGGGCCTCCAGCTTCTCGGCGTAGACGGCGGGCTCCATGAACCAAGCGGAGCGCAGCACGGCGGAGCGGCTGACGGCGGAGATGACATCACAGTGCTCGCTGGCCAGCTTGACGAAAGCCCGGCGGGCGGCGCGGCTGCGGTTCATCACCTTGATAGCGGCCCGCAGGTCGTCATCGGTGATCTCCTTGCCGGCGATCTTCTCCAGCTCAGACTTGACGTGCATGTACTGGTCCACCGTGAACTGCAGGCCGAAAGCGGGCTTGCGGTACTGGGGATGGGCCAGGAAGATGCAGGGCAGCTTGTCGCTCATGGCTACGCGGATGTTCTGGCTCATGGGCCGCAGGGTATCACAGATGGTGGGGGTGATGACGCCGTCCAGCTGATCCAGGGTGCCGTCCAGCAGCATCTCCAGCGCCAGCTGGGCGATGGTGCAGTAGAAGGTGGCGCAGTACTCCTTAGCCAGAGCAATGGTCTTCTTGTTGCTTCCCCAGATGCCCATGGGCACCATGCCGGCGGCCACCACCAGCTCGGCAGGGGCATAGTAGGGCAGCATTCCGATCACCTTTTTGCCCTGCTTCTTGTACTCGCTCAGCACACGGTAGGGGTGCTCGGAATACTCCTTGAACTCGTTCAGCAAAACCTCGGTGCTCATTTCGCCTCGGCCTCCTTCTTCGCTTGATTGGCCTCCATGGCCTCCACCAGGCCCTGGACACGGGTCTCATACTGGGCCTCGTTGAAGTTCCGGGGGTCAGCCTGGTCTCCGTCAAAACCGGCACAGGGGACACCCAGATCCTTGGTAAAGCGGCGCTGCATCTCGGCCATGTAGCCGGACCAGGGCTTGCAGGAGCGGTTATAGTGGACCAGCACGCCGTCCACCTTGTTGTCCCGGCAGATGCCTTCGCGCCAATCCACGCCCTGCTCGATACACACGGAGTTGGGGGCCTTGTAGTAGGCGCGGACCATCTCGTCCATATTATTGTACACAAAGCCGAAAGCGGGGGCATACACCACGGCGGTGACGTTGACGCCATGCTCCTTCAGAGGCTTGAACAGATTGGGCAGCTTGGGCCAGCAGGGAATGCCCTCGAACATGACACGGTACTTCTCAGGGAAGGGGGTGGTGGAGGTGCCGTTCTTGACGGCCTCCTCCAGGTCCTTCTCCAGCAGCTCAAAGGCCTCGGCGGCGGCCACCTTGCCGCGGGCAGTCACTACGTCGGCCATGTGGTTGAACAGATCGAAGCCGCTGTAGGGGGAGGGTTTGTACTGCAGGTAATCGCACACCCGCAGCCAGGCCTGGGCGGTGCGGTTGGCATTGGCGCAGGCCTGCTCAAACTTCTTCTCGTCGAACTTCTTGCCGGTCAGCTCCTCCAGCTGCTTGATGGCGGAGTCGAACTGGGCGCGGACATAGGCCACATTGGTGTCATGGACATCAACAGTGTTGTTGTAGGGGATATCGATCATGATCAGGGGGATGTTGCGCATGCGGGCGATGTTCTCATACCACTTGGTCATGCAGTTGCAGATGTTGTTGCAGCAGAGCATGAAGTCGGGCTGAGGCATCTGCATCTGGCGGTAGGGCTTGATAGCCGCCTTCCGCAGCTCCTTCTCCCGGCCCTCAGGCAGGGCCTCGATCTCATAGATGTCGTCCAGCACCGTGTAGGGCTGCATGGTCTTGGGGTCCTTCTTGGGCTTGCCGGTCTCGGGGTCAATGACCACGTTGCCGTTCTCGTCCTTCAGGGGTTTGCCGCTGTTGGGGTTGATGACATACTCACCGGTCTCCAGGTCCACCTTGCGGGAAGCACGCTTGCCGGCGGCGTAGGCCAGGCTGATGCGGGCGTAGCCGCAGATGTCGTTGTCAAAGCCCAAGTCCTCGGCAGCCTTGCACATGATCTCGCCGTCCCGGTTGGCGGCAATGCCGGCAGCCTGGTTCTCGGGGTACATGACGTTCAGATCAAAGGCCTCGGCCAGCTCACAGGGGAACTTGGAGCTGGACCAGCCCACCAGCTTGCCCTCGGCCTTGGCCTTGCGGGCGTCGGCGTACACATCCTCGACGACCTTGCGCAGCGCCTGAACGCCGGGGCTTACAGTTTTAGCCATTGTTCTTCTCCTCCTCACTAGATTCACTAGAAAAATCAATGTTTCAATGTTGCGGGGCCGCTGGGAAAACAGCCCGAAATGGATCATTTCTCCCTGGTAAACGCGCCGATCCCGGCAATCACCAGTCCGATGGCCGCGACAAGGACGGCAAACTCCGTTCTATCCATCAGGTCACTTATGACTGGCAGCCATATCCCTGACAACAGCAGTACTACGGCGAACAGGATCAGTGCGATACCAAACAGGACTTTTTTCATCCCTTTTGTTCCTTCTGATACCTCTGATAGGCGAACAGCGCCGCCCCCAGAGCCCCGTTGTACTGGGTCAGGGGCGAGGTATAGATGATGTGGCCCAGTTCCTCCTCCAGCGCCTTGACCACGCCGGTGTTCTGTGCCACGCCGCCGGTCATGACCACCTGATCCCGGACGCCTACCCGGTGGGCAAGGCCTGCCACCCGGCTGGCCACGGAGTGGTGGATGCCGTTGATGATATCCCGTTTGTCAGTGTCCAGAGACAGCTGGCTGATGACCTCGCTCTCGGCAAAGACAGTGCAGGTAGAGCTGATGGACACGTTCTTGGTGGACTGCGCCCCCAGCGTCCCCAGGTCCTCCACCTTCACCTCCAGCACCCGGGCCATCACGTCCAGGAACCGGCCGGTGCCGGCAGCACACTTGTCGTTCATGACAAAGTTGGTCATGACCCCGTTCTCGATCTGGAGCACCTTCACATCCTGGCCCCCGATGTCGATGACGGTGTGGACTTCAGGAAAAAGGAAGCTGGCTCCTCTGGCGTGGCAGCTCAGCTCGCTCATCTGCTGGTCTGCGATCTCCAGCATGGAGTTGCGACCGTAACCTGTGGCCAGGACATAGCCCATGTCCTCCCGCTTCAGCCCGGCGTTCTCCAGTACGTCGCTGATGGCCCGCTGGGGGCCGCTGGTCCCCGCTCCCACGGGGATGAGGGACTTGCTGACCAGCTCCTTGCCATCCGCCAGGATGACGCACTTAGAGGCGGTGGAGCCGATATCGATGCCCAGCGTGTAAATTTTATCCATGGTTTCGCTCCAATGTCAGAAATTGTGTGGTCCCGCCGGAGACTGCTTTCTCCAGGACCCCCGGCGCTGTCACACCTGCGCCGGGCCGCTGCTCTCCCCCTCCGCTGGGACCGGCTGTGGCCCGGGCGGAGGGGGCGCATTTGTGTGGGAAAGGCCCTTACTTCTTCAGGTTGTCGTAGTCCCGGATGGTACGGGGCAGCAGCATCTGATGGAAGGGGCAGATGGACTCGGGGTTCTGATAGACAGCATCAGTGAAGGCCACGATGTAGTTGCGCATCATGGGCATGTCCACGATCTCGTCCACCAGGCCGGCCTGGGCGCAGAACAGAGGCTTGGACTTCACATCGTAGTCGTCGATCAGGGCGTTCATCTTATCGATGGTGGGCTGGAGATCCTTGCCCGCCTTCTGATCCTTGGCCAGACGGCCGGTGTACATGGCGTTGGCGGCGGTCTTGCCATTCATGACATTGATCTCAGTGGCGGCGGTGCCCAGGGAGAAGGCGTTGTTGTCGTTGCCCTGGGGGCCGCCCAGCACATAGTGAGCGGCGGCAGTGCCGCGGCGCAGGGTGATCTCCATCATGGGCAGCTTGCTGGTCTGGATGGAGTAGATCAGGGACTGGCCCAGACCCAGCAGCTCGGCGACCTCGGCGTCATCGCCTACGTCGATGCCAGTGGTGTCCTGGATCCAGATCATGGGGATGCGGTCGCGGGCGCACAGGGTGACGAACTCGTTCATCTTGATCAGTCCCTGGCGGTACAGCTTGCCGCCGGCGCCCATGGACTGGCCGTACTTCTCCATCTTGTACTCAGGGTAGTTGGGGAACACGCCCTGCTGGTTGGCTACCACACCCACCAACAGGCCGTCCACCTTGGCCAGACCGGTGATCATCTCGGGGCCGTAGCCCTTCTTGTACTCCATGAACTGGCTGCCGTCGAACAGGCGGGCGATGACGGAGTACATGTCATAAGGACGGTTCTTGTTGTTGAGCACCAGGTCGTACAGCTCCTCGTCGGAGACGGCGGGAGACTGGGGCGCATCCACGCGGAAGAACTCCAGGTCATAGCTGGGCAGCATATCCACATACTTCTTGATGCCGGCGATGACGCCCTCCTGGGTGTTGTACACCTCGCGGAAGAAGCCGGTCTGTCCGAAGTGGATGGAGACAGATCCGGGAGGATCGGCCCGCAGGCCCTTGGTGGCCTCGATCTGGGCCAGAGCGGCCTCCATGTCCACATGGGGCTTGGGGTTCATGCCGCCCACGATGCCGGCGCCGCCCACGGCCATGTTGGCCTTCTCATGGGCCACCAGGACGGTGGGGCTGATGGAGTGGTAGCCGCCGCCGGCGGGGTTGGTGCCGTGGATGCCCACGATGACGGGGATGCCCATCTGGTTGAGCTCGGAGTTGCGATAGAAGGGGGTGCCGCCGCCCCGGCGGTTGGGGTACACCTTCTCCTGCTGGTCCAGCTCCACGCCGGCGCACTCCAGCAGATAGATCAGGGGGATGCGCAGCCGCTTGGCGGTGTCGCTGCCCCGCAGCAGGTTGTCAGCCTGGCCGGGCACCCAGGTGCCGGCGTGCTTCTTGTTGTCGGAGGCGATGATGACGCACCACTTGCCGTTGACACGGCCCAGGCCCTTGACGATGGAGGTGGTGCCGGTCTTGTTCTTCTCGGGGTTGTACAGGCTGTTCAGGGGGCACCAGGTGCCGGGGTCCACCAGCAGGGACACCCGCTGCATGGCGGTGAGCTGGCCCTTGGCATTCATGTCCGCGTCGGCCTTGCCGTTCTCCAGGCCCTTCACGATCTGGGCGTGGATCTCCTCCTCGATGGCCTTCAGCTCAGCCACGTTTTCCGCGTTGGCGCGGACGGGCTTGCCCACCACGGGCATGTTCTGGAAGTATCGGGGCATAGAATAGTTACCCAATGTCAATTCCTCCTATGTTGGTAGTATGGTGTTCCGGAGCGGGATCTCTTATTCCTTGGGGACCTTGATAAAGGCCTGGCCGGGGTCGATCTCCTCGCGGATGACCCGGATGATCTCAGGAGAGGGGCCCTCGAAGAGCTGGGCGCGGGACACGTCCACCTCGAAGCCGGTGTTCTCCTGGACCATCTCAGGGGAGGAGAAGGGATAGTAGTAAGCCAGATACATCCGCTTGGTCTCCTCGTCGAACTTCATGATGCCCAGGTCGGTGACGACCATCTGGGGACCGCGGTTGCCGGGCAGGCCGGCGCGCTCACGGCCGCCGGGGCCGTCCATCCAGCCGCAGGAGGTGATGTAGTCGATCTTCTCCATGAAGCGGCGCTTCTGGTGCTGCATCATGATGATGGTATTGCAGAAGGTGGCGATGCCGTTGGCGCCGCCGGAGCCGGTGAACCGGGTCTGGGGCTTGACATAGTCGCCCTTGCCATAGATGCAGGTGGAGTTCACGTTGCCGTAAGGATCGATCTGGGCGCCGCCGATGAAGGCGATGAGCCGGTCAGCGTCGTGCAGCCACTCGTTGGCCTCAAAGCCGATGAAGCGGATGTTGGGCCACTGAACGGCGCAGTGAGCCATGAAGCGGTTATCGCCCACAGAACGGGGGACCTCCACAGGGGAGCAGTCCATCAGGCCGCTCTCCACGATGGGGTGGCAGGAGGGGCAGACCACCCGCTTGGCCAGAGAGGCGCCGATCAGAGGAAGGCCGGTGCCCACGATGACGATCTGATTCTCCTTGATGTTCTTCGCGATGGCATAGGCCTGCATTTCCTGCTTGGTGTACTTCGTATAATCAGCCATTGTCGTAAACCTCCCAACTCTTAGTGTCTGGTGGAATAACCCAGATGGGGCTCGTTCTTCAGGCGCATCAGACGGGCGCCGCCGATCTTGTCCAGCAGCTCGTCGTGGTCCTTCACACTGTACACCCACTTGTCCAGGTAGTCCTTGAAGGTCTCGGGGACGGCCACGCCGGCGGCGGCGTCATCGGCAGCCTTCTTGGCCCGGGCAGCGGCCTCGGCCAGCTTCTCGTCCTCGGGCTTGGCCGCGGCGGCCTTCTCAGCCTTGGCGGCAGCCTTGGCCAGCTGGGCCTTGGCGTCCTCGGCGTCCTGATACTTGGAGGCCTTGTCGTACTCCTTCAGAGCGTGGGAGTCGTTGTCGTAGTAGTTGTAGCACTGGGAGGGCCAGGCACCATAGGGGCAGTGGACCACAGCGTCCACGCACTCGCCGAAGATGCGGGTCAGGGTGGGATCGCGGCGGATGTACTCGTCGCTCACCAGCTCGTCACAGGTGACGATGACCTTGCGGGCGGCCACAGCGATGTCCACGTCATGGAACTCGTCGCCCTCGATGATGCAGGTGCCGTCGGGGCTGGCCTTCTGCACGTGGATGATGGCGGTGTCCAGCTTGGGCACGGGGACGGCCACGATCTTCTCGCCGGGGTTGAAGGGGTTGTCCATCTCCACATACTTCAGGTCGTCCACCTTGTCCAGGGTCTTGCGCTGCTCCTCGCTGATGCCCCAGTACTTGGTCAGGCCGGAGCCCTGCATCAGACGGACAGGCAGGAAGGGAAGGCCCAGGGAGGCAGCATGGAGGGCCAGCATGACCACGTCCTGAGAGTAGTCCTCATAGGCCAGCTCGCCCTTCTCAATGGCGGCGCGGAAGCGGCGGGAGACATTGGTATAGCCGGAGTTGGCGGTGTAGCAGTTGATGTAGGCCTTGACGCGGCCCTCTCCGATCATCATGTCCCAGTCGCCGCCGGCAGGACCAGCCCAGACGGTGAAGTCGCCCTGCCCCTGGCGCAGAATCTCTGCCACGGCAGCATAGGGCTTGCGGTTGGTCGTGAAGCCGCCGAAGGAGATGCAGTCTCCAGTCTCGACGTATTTCGCGATCGCATCGTGCAAGGTGTACACTTTGTTCATGGTAATACCCCCATTACAAAAGATTTGGAATGTACGGTCTCGCTTGCTTTCTTTGCTCTTCTTCCTGTTGTGAAAATTGCAATCTGCCTCATTTTCATCGTAGGCCAGTTTATCACAGGCTCCGATGGATTTCCTTTGCTAATTTGGCAAAAAGTTTGCATATCTTCACTACGTATGTTATAATACCACAACAAAGGAAGTTGGGCAAGCCAAACCCTCTGCAATTTTACCAGAAACTTCACTTTTTTAAGGGTATTTGAGGTAGTTTCATGACCAATGTTGAATTTCATTTACAGCTGAATCACAATGTGACCTGGAACATGAGCCGCCTCCATTTCCACGACCACTACGAGCTCCTGCTCCCCCTGACCAGCCCGGGAAACATCTTCGTCAACGACCAGGTCTATCCCCTCCAGCGGGGCACCTTGTACCTCATCGGGGAGAACACCCTCCACCGCACCATCGCCACCGGCTTCCACGCCCGGTATATCCTCCATATCGGCCGGAAGGCCCTTGCCGAGCTGTCCACCCCCCAGACCGACCTGACCCAGCTGACCCACGACAGCTTCCGCCGTGCCGCCCTGTCCACCGACGAGATGACCGAGATCATCGAGCTGTTTCAGGCCCTGGAGCGCAACAAAAACGACGGCTCCTTCGGCAGCGACATCCACCAGACCATTGCCCTGCTCAACCTGCTGATCCGCGTCGCCCCTGTCCTCAACGCCTCCACCGCCGGCGAGGCCATCCGCAACAAGGACTTTCTGCGGGTGGCGCCCATCCTGGACTATATCCGGGACAACCTGGCTGAGCCCCTGACCCTGGATCAGATCGCCGGCAGGTTCTTCATCAGCAAGCACTATCTGTGCCGCATCTTCAAGTCGGCCACCGGCTTTTCCGTCATGGAGTATATCATTTACAGCCGCATCCTCCGGGCCCGGCAGCTGCTCCAGGAGGGGGTCAGCGTCCAGCAGGCGGGGGAGCTGTCCGGTTTCTCCGACAACTCCCATTTCATCCGCACCTTTGGTCATCTCACCGGCACCTCCCCCGGCCGCTACGCCAAGGAGTACCAGGCCGGCGACCAGGTCCTGCTCCGGGACCCCGACCACTCTCACGGCTGACTCTCCCACCAGTGCGCGGCCTGCTGTAAATATCAATATCCGCAAACCGCCCTTCGGAAAAAGAGGGGCGGTTTTTCCATTTTCCCGTCTCTTTTCCCTCCGCATCTCCTTCTGAGACGGGAAATGCCCCGGCAGGGCTTCCTCCCCGCCGGGGCCTCTCCTTGCTCACCGGTCCAGCGTCTGCCGGATGGCACCGATGACCAGCCTCATGGCCTTGATCCGGGCATACCGCTTGTCCACCGACTCCAGGATATGCCACGGCGCCCGCTCCGTACTGGTCCTGGCCAGCATCTCGTCCACCGCTTCCTCATAGGCGTCCCACTTCTCCCGGTTCCGCCAGTCCTCCTCCGTGATCTTCCACTGCTTCTCCGGGGTGTTCTGCCGCTCCCGGAACCGGGCCAGCTGGGTGTCCTTGTCGATCTGCACCCAAAATTTCACCACCACCGTCCCGGCATCGGTGAGCTCCCGCTCAAACTCGTTGATCTCGTCATAGGCCCGCTGCCACTCTGCCTCCGAACAGAAGCCCTCCAGCCGCTCCACCATCACCCGCCCGTACCAGCTGCGGTCAAAGATGGCGATGTGGCCCGTCTTTGGCAGGCGTTCCCAGAACCGCCACAGGTAATGCCTGGCCAGCTCGTCGTGGGTGGGGGCGGCGATGGGGATGACCTCATAGCCCCGAGGGTCCAGGGCGGAGGCCAGGCGCTTGATGTTGCCTCCCTTCCCTGCGGCGTCCCACCCCTCGTAGACGATGACCACCGGCACCTTTTTCCGGTAGAGCTCATTGTGAAGCTCCGCCAGCTCCTTCCGGCACTTCTTCAGCTGCTTCCGGTACTCCTTCTCCCCCAGGGCCTGATCCAATCTCACCTGGGACAGGGGTTCCATGGGCAGCAGGGGCCACTCCCTCTTCGGCTGCTCCGCTGCGGGCCGGCAGTCCAGGGCGGTGCAGATCTGGTGGTACAGCCAGTCCGCCGCTTCCAGCTGCGCCCGGACGGCATGGGAGCCGTCGATCACCTTCCAGCGGGCCCAGGGTGCGTCAGTGGCAGACATAAAATCCTGGAAAGCATCCAGCGTCCGCCCATAGTTCTTGTTCTGCCGCCAGTCATTTTCCCCTGCCCTCCAGGCCGTGTCCTTGTGGCTGGCTAACTTCTTCAGCCGTTTCCGCTGGCGCTCCCTGTCGATGTGGAGGAACAGCTTCACCAGCAGATAGCCGCCTGCCGCCAGCTGCCGCTCCATCATCCTCACGCTCTCCAGCCTCCGGGCATACTCCCGCTCGGACAGGCCACCCTGCAGCCGTTCCCGCACCGTCTCATCCATCCATCCCGAGTCCAGGAAGAGGACCTTTCCCGCCTCCGGGATGCTCTGAACGTAGCGCTTCAGGAAGGGCCAGCGGCGTTCCTCCTCTGTGGGCATGGAGACACTGATCACCTTGAAAAACCGGGGGTCCAGCTCCCGGATCAGGGAGCGGATCACGCTCCCCTTTCCGGCCGCTCCCCACCCCTCCACCAATACGATCACCGGCAGCCCCGCCTGCTTCAGCCGCTGCTGGAGGCCCGCCAGATTTGCTCTTCTCTGTTTCAGCTCTGCCTTGTGCACCTCTTCTGGCTCTGTTGTCCGTTCAAATCTCCACTCACGCAGCATTTTATGCCCTCCCCACCCTATTTCTGGCCCTAGTTTACGCCGTATTCCCTGGAAATACAAGTCAGAGGGGTGAACTCCCCGTGTCATTTTAGCTGTTGTGCCCAGCGTTTCCGGCCTGCGGGGCCGTTTTCCGCTTCCTCCCACTCCTGTGCGGGGGCGTGTTGCCCCGTGCCCGGATGCTCTGTGATCGCAGCGCCTCATTCTCAAATTCCCTTTCTTTGAGGGGGTCTGGTAAAAAAGCCCCGTCTGTTTGAGACAGACGGGGCTCTCTGATTTGAATACAGGCTATTATGGAAAATGCACTCATTTTGTTCCGGACAGCACATCCAGATTCTTGATGAAATACTCCACCCCGGAGTAGATGGTGGTCAGCACGATGACCGCCACGCACAGGGAGCTGATCTCCCGAGCCACGGGGGGGATGAGCATGAGCACGATGCACACCATGGTAGAGGCAGTCTTCACCTTCCCCGACCAGCCGGCGGCGATGACCCGCCCCTTGTCGGCGGCCACCATCCGCAGGCCGCTGACGGCAAACTCCCGGATGACTACAATGAGCACCGCCCAGGCCGGCATCTGGCCGATCTCCACGAACCACAGCATGGCAGCCACCACCAGGCACTTGTCCGCCAGGGGGTCCATGAACTTACCGAAGTCCGTCACCTGGTTGTAATGCCGGGCGATATAGCCGTCCAGGGTGTCGGTAAGGCTGGCTGCCACGAAGATGGCCAGGGCCCAGTAGCTGGCGCCGGGCACGTCCAGATAGAGCACCAGCAGAAACGCGGGGATCATGACCACCCGTAGCAGGGTCAGCTTGTTGGCGGTATTCATCCGTTACTATCTCCTTTATCCGTTTCCCCTTCGGGAAAATACTCTATGATGTCGCCCGGCTGGCAGTGGGGATATTCACACAGCGCCTCAATCGTCCGGGTGTCTATATGTCCCTCATTTTTACGCAATTTTCCCAGTGCAGACATGCCAATGATCTTGTCCTTTCGCAGATCATACTTCCGTAATCCCTGCTCCTTCAGCCGGATAGACAGTTTATCACAAACCAAAGGCATCGTCTACCCTCCCATGTCTTTTTCGGTAAAACACACCTCACGCCGTGTAAAATCGCATCATTCCTCGATCTCGCCCGTCAAGTCTCCGTCGGACATGCCGGTGATGCGCACGTTGACGAAGGTGCCCGCCGGGATCACTCCGGCGGCGGTGAAGAGCACCCTCCCGTCAATGTCCGGGGAGTCGGCGTAGGTCCGGCCCGTGTAGCACCCCTCCGCGCTGTCGAAGCCCTCGCACAGCACCTCCATCACGGTGCCCAGCCGCTCCTCATTGTACTCGTCCATGACCCGGGATTGGAGGTCCACCACCAGTTCCACCCGCCGGGCGGCGGTGTCCGGGTCCACCTGGCCCTCCATGGCGGCAGCCAGGGTCCCCTCCTCAGGGGAGAACTGGAAGACGCCGGCCCGCTGGATGCGCTGCTCCCGCAGGAAGTGGCACAGCTCCTCAAACTCCGCCTCCCCCTCGCCGGGCAGTCCGCAGATCAGGGAGGTGCGCAGCACCACGTCAGGCATGGCCTTCCGCAGCTTGGCGAACAGCGCCTCGATCTCCGCCCTGGTGTTCCGGCGGCGCATAGCCTTCAGGATGGCGTCGTTGCAGTGCTGGATGGGGATATCCAGATAGTGGAGGATCTTGGGCTGGCGGGCGATGGTCTCGATCAGCTCGTCCGTCACCGCCTCGGGGTAGAGGTAGTGAAGCCTGATCCAGTGGAAGTCCAGCTCACACAGCCTGTCCAGCAGCTTGGCCAGGGTGGAGCCGTCCTTCCGGTCCAGCCCATACCGGGTGATGTCCTGAGCAATGACGATGAGCTCCTTCACGCCGGAGGCGGCCAATCCCCGTGCCTCCTCCACCAGGGCCTCCATAGAGCGGCTGCGGTAGCGCCCCCGGAGCTTGGGGATGATGCAGAAAGCGCAGCCGTTGCTGCACCCCTCCGCGATTTTCAAAAAGGCGGTGTAGGGTGGGGTGGTGACCATCCGCTCCCCGTCCTCATAGGTGCGGTGGATATCGCCAAAGTGCTCCGGCCGCTCCCCCTCCATCAGCTCCGCCACGGCGGAGGCCACATCGGTATAGCTGCCGGTGCCCAGCATCCCGTCCACCTCGGGCAGCTCCGTGCGGATCTCCTCACGGTAGCGCTGGGTCAGGCAACCCGCCACCAGCAGCTTCTTCAGCTTACCTGCCTTTTTCAGCTCCGCCAGCTCCAGGATGCTGTTGATGGCCTCGCTCTTGGCCGACTCGATGAAGCCGCAGGTGTTCAGCACTGCCACGTCGGCCCCCTCCGTTTCACCCGTGACGTCGTACCCCGCTCTCCGGCACAGGGCCATCATCTGCTCGGTGTTCACCAGATTTTTGGCGCAGCCCAAGGATACAAAGGCTACTTTGTATGGCATGATGTATCGCTCCAATATTTCTTAATTTTATATCAGAAATTCTGCCACCTTTTGGGCGGTAAGATGTCTCATTGTCTCTTTGGCCCCTTCGAGTGACATTATTCGGCCCGCCCATTGGATGCCTTATTTCCCCCGCCAGGAGGGATCGTCTGTAATTCCCAATAGGTAATCAGACGATACTTTGGTGCTGATTGCCTTGGTGAGACAGCCCGACTACATCTCCCAGCTGTTTTTGACTCAGGCCATCCTTTCGCCACATCTGAAAGATCCGTTCCCCAAATATTTTTGTGCCACACATAATATTCTCCTTGACATTTACCTTTGAGCAGGCCCATTTTCTGGCCTTTGCATGGCAGGAACAAACCGCTTTTCTGGCAGGGCTGCGGCTGGGCGTGCAAGTGATGACGGCCGCTCTGCCTATTCATCTGATTCTGCCTCAGCCCCGTAGCGGCGCAGGCCCTCGACGATGTCGGACCAGGAGTAGCCCCGGCGGGCCAGGGCGTCAGAGGCCTTTTTCAGCTCCCGTGGATCATCGGGGAGCGTGCCCCTCCACTTTTTCCGCAGAAACTCCTCAATGGCGGCGGAGGGGTCCGCGGCCCCCTCCAGGGCCTCGTCCCACAGCTCCCGGGGAATCCCCCGGCGGTACAGTTCGTCCCGCAGCTTCCGCTCCCCGTATCCCTTCGCGGAGTAATAGCGGACCACCTGGGCGGCATAGGCGGCGTCGTTGAGGAAGCCCAGCTCCTTCATCCGGTCAGCGATGGCGGCTGCCTCCTCCTCCCCCGCCTCCCAGCTTCGGAGCTTCTGCTCCAGCTCCCGGCGGGACATGGGTTTGGAGGTCAGCAGGTTGAGGGCTTTCTGGCGCAGTCCGCTCCGGCGTGCCGCCTGGGTAAGGGCCTCGGCCTCCCCCTCCGACAGCTCCTTGCCGGCATAGAGGGCGAAGTCCACCACCTCGCCCTCCCCCAGCCGGAGGATGGAGCCGTCCTCCAGCACCGCCAGCCAGCGGCCCTCCACACGCCGGGAGGGCTTCAGATCCTGGATGACCACGGCTTACTGCCCGTCCGCCCCGTCCTCAAAGTCGTCGGCGGACACGTCCACCGCCCGGCCTGCGGCCCTGGCGGCGATCTGGGACTGTTTACTCATCAGCTTGAAGGAGTTGGCCCGCACCTCGGCCTCGATGCGGTCGGCCAGCTCCGGGTTATTTTTCAGGTACTCCTTCACCGCATCTCGGCCCTGGCCCAGGCGGGTCTCCCCCATGGAGAACCATGAGCCGGACTTCTGAAGAATGTCCAGCTTGACGGCCAGATCCACCAGCTCGCCCCACTTGGAGATGCCCTCGCCGTACATGATGTCGAACTCCGCCTCCCGGAAGGGGGGGGACACCTTGTTCTTCACGATCTTGGCCCGGGTGCGGTTGCCGATGACCTCGCCGCCGTTCTTCAGTGCCTCCACCCGGCGCACGTCGATGCGCACCGAGGCGTAGAACTTCAGCGCCCGGCCGCCGGTGGTCACCTCCGGATTTCCGTACATGACCCCTACCTTTTCCCGCAGCTGGTTGATGAAGATGACGATGCAGTTGGTCTTGGCGATGGAGCCGGCCAGCTTCCGCAGGGCCTGGCTCATCAGCCGGGCCAGCAGGCCTACATGGCTGTCCCCCATGTCCCCCTCGATCTCCGCCCGGGGCACCAGGGCGGCTACCGAGTCCACCACCACCACGTCGATGGCACCGGACCGGACCAGGGCCTCACAGATCTCCAGACCCTGCTCGCCGGTGTCTGGCTGGGAGATGAGCATGGAGTCGATGTCCACCCCCAGGGCGCGGGCATAGGAGGGGTCCAGGGCGTGCTCCGCGTCGATGAAGGCCACCTCGCCCCCGCGCTTCTGGGCCTCCGCCACGATGTGCAGGGCCAGGGTGGTCTTACCGGAGGACTCCGGCCCGTAGATCTCAATGATGCGCCCCTTGGGCACGCCGCCGATCCCCAGGGCGATGTCCAGGGACAGGGAGCCGGTGGGGATGGCGTCCACCACCACCCCTGCGTTCTCTCCCAGGCGCATGATGGAGCCCTTGCCATAGGCCCGCTCGATCTGGGCCATGGCGGTCTCCAGAGCCTTCTTCTTATCAGAGGCGGGGGAGGCAGACTCCACGCTCTTTTTCTTTTCAGCCATTCTGATCGATCCTTTCCATCCCCGGGGGCGGCGCAGCCGTCTCCGGGCCCACTTTTCTCTTAAGGTTCACAGCGCCTTGTCCTCTGCGGGCAGCAGATCCAGCGCCACCAGCTCAGGGGGATTGAACACCCGGGGCAGCAGGTTCCGGCAGAGCCCCCGGCTCACCACCAGGGTGGTGCTCCCCAGGGCGTAGAGCCCGCCGGCGTAGTCCGGGAAGGCCCCCTGGTGCGGGGCGAACAGGCCGTTGATCATCCCCGGCAGGCGGACCTGCCCGCCATGGGCATGGCCCGACACCACCAGATCGAATCCACTGTCCCGGTAACATTCCGTCCGCTCCGGCCGGTGGGAGAGCAGCACTGTGTACCGGCTGTCCCCCGTCAGCGCCTGGCAGGCCCGGAACTGCTCCAGCCACCCCGACTCGCCGGCAAAGGCGGAGGGGTCGTCCACCCCGCAGATCCGGAGTGTGCCCCCCGGCGTCGCCAACAGAGTGCCGCTGCCCTCCAGCACGGTGATCCCCCAGCTCCGGAAGCGCCTCTTCAGCGCCTCCAAACAGCCGGTGCGCACCTCATGGTTGCCCGACACATAGCAGCAGGGACATGCCCCACCCAGGGCGGACATCAGGGCATCCACCCCGGCGTCGCCCCGGGAGTCGTCTGCCATGTCCCCCGCCAGGAGGACGGCGTCGGGCGTCTGGGCCTGGATGGCGGAGAGCAGCCCCCGCTGCGCCCGTCCATAAAATGTGCTGTGCAGGTCGGTGAGCAGCAGCAGGCGCACTGGGGCGGAAAGCTTGTCCGTATGCAAGGCGTAGCGGCGCAGAGTCAGTCCCTGCCACAGGGCGGCCGTCAGGACCGCGGTCCCCGCCAGCGCCGCCCCGCCTATCATCCATTTCTTCGTCTTTCCATATGCCATTAACGGTTCACGGTCCCCTCTACCACCCGCCAGATCCCCTGGGTGTCTGCGGTGGTCTGTATGCCTTCAAAGCCGTTTCGGGCCAGGATGTCCTCCACGCTGGGGGCCTGTCCGATGCCCACCTCAAAGATCAGGCTGCCCCCCAGCCGCAGGGCGCTTTTCCACTTCTGGGTCACGGCCCGGTAAAAATCCAGGCCGTCCGCCCCGCCGTCCAGGGCCATATGGGGCTCATAGTCCCGCACGGAGACATCCAGGCCCGGGATGTCTCCAGTGGGGATATAGGGTGGGTTGCAGGCGATGATGTCAAAGTCCCACAGGGCAGAGGCCGGGGGCTCCAGGGCATTGACGCTGACACAGGTGACCCGGGCGTTCAGGCTGTTGCGGCGGACGTTCTGCTTGCACACCCGCAAGGCTCCTTCCGACAGCTCCCCCAGCACCACCCGGCAGGCGGGCACATTGGCGGCCACCGCCAGCCCCACGCAGCCGCTGCCGGCGCACAGGTCCAGCACCCGGCACTCCCCCAAGGTCTTGATATAGCCAATGGCCTGCTCCGCCAGCACCTCCGTGTCCGGCCGGGGAATCAGCACGTCCCGGGAGATGTCCAGCGGGAGCCCATAGAACTCCCACTCACCGATAAGGTATGCCACCGGCTCGCCCTCCAGATGGCGCTGCACCAGCGCTCTGGCCTGCTGCTCCACGGCGTCGGGGACGTAGAGACGGCTGGCGCGGCTCAGTTCCTCCCTGCTCTTACCGGCGGCGCAGCACACCAGTTCACGGGCCTCCAGCGTGGCGGCGGGCAGGCCAGCCTGGTGGAGCTGCTGGCGAATATCTAAATACAGATTGTTATATGTAATTGCCATAATACGATGTGTTATCCCCTTTTACCACTGATCCTTGCCTTTTTCGGCAGGAATCACCAGCTTCATGGCCTCGATGGCTACCTCGATCATGGAGTCGTCGGGCTCGTTGGTGGTGAAGTTCTGCATCCACATGCCCGGGGCGGACAGGATGCGGGTCACGGCGTTGT
>OLSG01001927.1_pt1 | contig 19327 bp, 17 predicted proteins | sample 1673041 | NCBI WGS metagenome assembly OLSG01 (sample SAMEA3136749, study PRJEB25190) | human gut metagenome | reverse complement strand
GTTATCTTCACAGTTGCTTCCTGCCTTTCTAACTTGTACTGGGCATAAATAAGTCCTATTTGTTCTTTTCTATCCTATTATAACTCTTTTTAGGTCCAATAAAACTCCCTTTTATATTTTTTGCAAAAAATTTGCGCCTCTAACTCATCACTGAAGTAACGAGAATGCGATGCGCAGTTATTCAATAATAATGCTGAGTTTATGATAACAACTATGGAACCTGCATTGTGTACCAGTGCTCCGACTACCGGATTCAGGATTCCGGTGATGGCCAGGACGATTGCGAGGAAGTTTAATCCCATGGAAAAGCTGAGATTGCATTTGATCGTGATCATCATTCGCTTGGATAAGGCGATCAGATGCGGGAGTTCTTTGACTTCATCGTCTATGAGTGCAATGTCTGCCGCGTCTACAGCGATATCACTTCCTACACCGCCCATGGCGATTCCAACATCTGCTTTTTTGAGGGCGGGTGCATCGTTGATGCCGTCGCCGATCATACAGACTTTTTCCTGCTTCTGCTGATATTTACTGATCCAGTTCAGTTTATCTTCTGGCAAGCAGCTCGCATGGACTTCTCTGATATGAAGCTGACCTGCGATCGCCGCAGCTGCATTTTCGTGATCGCCTGTAAGAAGTACAGGTTCTACTCCAAGTTCTGTCAGCTTGTCAATCATTTCCGCACTCTCACTTCGCACAGTATCTGCAAGTGCAAGATAACCTGCCAGGCTCTTATCGATGGCGACATAAATCATCGTACATCCCTGATTCAGAAATTCTTCAGTCTGTTTTTCCACATCTGCCGGGAAATTGATCCGATTTTCACGAAGCATATCTACATTTCCCGCCAAAATTGTGTGTGTATCCACTTCGCAGGAAACACCACGTCCAGGGATCATCTCAAACTGTCCTGTGGATAACAGTTCTTTCTTCATTTCCTGTCGGTAACAATTTACGACTGCTATTCCAAGCGGATGTTCGGACAGCTGCTCTGCCGCTGCACAATATCCGTAAATATCCCCTTCCTTCCATTCTGGAAGAACGCTTCTGACTGCAACGACCTTTGGAGTTCCATAGGTCAGAGTTCCTGTCTTGTCGAATGTGATCTTCTTAACAGAGGCCAGACGCTCCAGTGCATCTCCCTCTCTTACAAGAAAACCATGCTTTGTGGCATTTCCAATTGCCGCCATGATCGCGGTCGGTGTCGCCAGGACCAGCGCGCATGGACAAAAAACAACAAGGATCGTTACCGCACGAATGATCTCTCCGGAGATCAGCCAGGTCAGAGCCGCTGCTGTCAGGGCGATCACTACGATCCATGTTGCCCAGCGGTCTGCAAGACCAACGATTTTGGCTTTTCCCGCATCTGCGGACTGTACGAGACGGATCATTCTCTGGATCGAGCTGTCCTCTCCAACCTTGGATGCTTTCATCTCAAAAGCTCCAAACTGGTTCACCGTTCCAGACGAAACCTCCTCTCCCACAGTCTTGTCGACCGGAAGCGATTCTCCTGTCATGACTGCCTGGTTTACAGAAGTCTGTCCTGATGTGATTACACCATCAACAGGAACTGTCTCTCCCGGAAGCACACGGAAGATATCCCCTACTTTCACCTGCTCTGCCGGGATGGTTTTCTCTCCTTTTATACCTATAGGGGTATATGTAATTTATGGTTGTTGTTATACCTATAGGGGTATATGTTATCAATAAGCATATTGAGAATATTTTTTCGATAACAGATTTTTTTTATAAAAAAATGCAACAAAAAAAGCCATGGTATTCTCTACCACAGCTTTTGTGCAATAACTTCTATTTCATATTTGCGAAACGTTCTACCGCTTTTGTGAAGTTTTCGATGGTCTTGTCCGGATCTCCATGTTCGATTCCTTCACGGACGCAGTGTTTGATGTGTCCTTCCAGAACGACCTGTCCTGCTTTGTGCAATGCGGATTTGGCTGCATTGATCTGTGACAGAACATCCTCACATGGCACATCTTCATCTATCATCCGGTCGATCGCCTGTACCTGTCCGATGATCTTTTTTAATCTTCGGTGAAGATTTTCTGAATCCATACATTGTTTCATTCTGTGTCTCTCCTGTTCTCCGCGATTTTTCTCTTACTGTCATTCCGCACTTCGTCACGAAGTTTTATCAGATAGTCTGAAAACTGGACTTTGTCATTACCGTAGGTCATCTGCAGATCGTATTCCAGTGGAATCCAGGTGCTGATGTCGGATTCGTTATGCTGGATCAGGGCTTCCAAATTGTCAAGAGCCTTGTAGATTCTAGCTTCCAGAGTCTTTCGTTCTTCCATTTCCTGATAGAGTGCCTGCATTTCATCTGCAAATGGCTGAGGAAGACTCCTTACCCATTCGTTCAGAAGAGCACCTTCTTTCTGTTCGTCTGCTTCTGTCTTGTCGAAAGTGGGGATATCTCCTGTAAAAGCTTCGCCCAGATCGTGGATCAGGCACATTTTCATTAACTTCTCAAGGTCTGCCTCGGGAAATTCATCGCTGACCCAGTATGCCATCAGAGTGATCCTCCAGGAGTGCTCCGCAACACTTTCCCGGCGTCCTCCAGATGTATAACAATGTCTTGTAGCATCTTTGAGACATTCTACAGTTCTCAATGCTTCCAGTAATTTTGTTGGTTCCATCTTTTAAACCTCGTGTTCTCTAGTATTATAACTCAGTATCTTATTTCCTGTCATCTGCCAAATTTCTGGTAATATTACTTTCCGTATAAAACGGAAGAGGCTTCGCCCAGACGGTTGTACAGTTTCACTGCATCGTCAATGTGAGGCGTTCCTGCCTGGTATGCTCCTGCTGTTACCAGGATGTATTCTATGCCGTCAATTTCTGCAAAGCTTGCCAGACAGCAGCCTGCTTCGCTGGTGAAACCGGTTTTGCCGCCCATGATCTGACCGTCGATGACTGTTGTATCGGAAAGATTCTTGAACATGGTACTGTAAAAGGTGAATCCGTCCGGGTGCACGTTAGTTGCCTGAGTGGAATGATAAGGGCTTTCTATAATCTCCCGGAAAGTGTCATTCTTGAGTGCATAGTGCAGAAGGGTTGCGATATCCTTTGCGGTGCTGTAGTGATCGTCTGCGTGTAGGCCTGTTGTGTTGCAGAAATGGGTGTTGTCTAAGCCGAGTTTTTCGGCTTTCTGGTTCATCAGGTCTACGAAGGCGTCTTCGGAGCCGGCGATCGTGACGGCGAGGGCGCGGCAGCATTCTGCTCCGGAGGGGAGCATTACGCCATAAAGATATTCTATCGCAGGGGCGGTTTCACCGGGCTGGAAACCTGCCTGGGTGGCATCCTGGGCGTAGAGGTCGGCTACCATGTCGTTGGTGAGGGTGATCTCCTGGTTGATATCAGAGAGGTTCTCTATTGCTACGATTGTGGTCATGATCTTGGTCATGGAGGCAGGGTACATTTGGGTGTCACCGTTTATGTTGCCGATGACTTTGCCGGTGTCAGCCTGCATAAGGACGGCGTAGGAGCTGTTGATGCCGGTGATGTCCAGTTCTTTGACGGCGGGTTTTATAAGCTGGTTTATCCAGATAGTGATCTGGGCACCGAAGCCGAAGTTTTGGGATAGGACTAATAGTAGGGAAATTACTACCAGGATTTCTGCTATTAGGGTGATGATTTTACTTTTCCATAAATTCTTATTTTTTTTCTTTGTCAAACTGACTCCCTCATTTCCGAATTGTAGGTTTTGGATTTTATTTTATCATTTTAGCATAAAATGGTGTAATTTTGAATTTTTTTGTGTTTTGGGAAAACATGAAAACCCCTGAGGGGGAAGTATCTCGAAGTCTGCGAAGACCGAAGTTCCAAAGCGGCGGACATTCGCAATCCACATACGCTACTTGCTCATACACGCAATAAATTGCGTGTATACTCCCCCTTCTTGGCCACGCGGCTTTGGTGGGGGGACGGGCGTGCCTGCGGCGTCGCCCTGAGAATTGGGATACCTTTCCTTATTAATAAATAAAAAAAGACATCCCTGTGCTTGCGCTGGGATGTCTTTTTTTTATTTATTTAGGCAAATTTAACTGGGTTGACTTTGACTCCTGGTCCCATGGTTGGGGTGAGGACAACGCTTCTTAAGTACTGTCCTTTCAGGGTGCTTGGTCTAGCCTTTACAATTGCCTCCATGAGCGTCTGGAAGTTGTCGCTTAACTGCTCCTCAGTAAAGGAAGCTTTACCGATCGGAACATGGATGATATTGGTTTTGTCAAGACGGTATTCAATCTTACCTGCTTTAATATCATTGATTGCTTTTGTAACGTCCATAGTTACTGTTCCAGCTTTCGGGTTCGGCATGAGACCTTTTGGTCCGAGTACACGACCAAGACGTCCTACAACACCCATCATGTCTGGTGTAGCAACAACAACGTCGAAATCAAGCCATCCTTCGTTCTGAATTCTCGGGATGAGATCTTCTGCTCCTACGTAATCTGCTCCAGCTGCTTTTGCTTCTTCTGCTTTTGCGTCTTTTGCAAATACGAGAACACGAACTTTTTTACCAGTTCCATGAGGCAGAACTACTGCACCACGGATCTGCTGGTCTGCATGACGTCCATCGCAGCCTGTACGGATGTGAACTTCGATAGTTTCGTCAAATTTAGCAACTGCAGCTTTTTTAACTAAGCTGATAGCTTCTGCGGTATCATATAATGTAGCGCGGTCTACTGCTTTAGCAGCTTCCACGTATTTCTTTCCTCGTTTCATTTCTATAACCTCCTGTGGTATTTGCGGGGAACGCCCTCCCACTTACTATTTAATATTAAAATTAATCAACTACTTCGATTCCCATACTTCTTGCAGTACCAGCGATCATGCTCATAGCTGCTTCAAGGGATGCTGCATTTAAGTCTTTCATCTTAAGTTCAGCGATTTCCTGAACCTGAGCTTTAGTAACCTTAGCAACTTTTGTCTTGTTCGGTACGCCGGAACCGGATTTGATCTTAGCAGCTTTCTTAAGAAGAACTGCAGCCGGCGGAGTTTTGGTTATGAAGCTGAAACTTCTGTCTGCATAAACAGTGATAACTACAGGAATGATTAAGTCTCCCTGATCTGCTGTTCTTGCATTGAACTCTTTTGTGAACTGAACGATATTTACACCGTGCTGTCCAAGAGCTGGACCTACAGGTGGTGCTGGAGTTGCTTTACCAGCCGGAATCTGTAATTTGATATATCCTGTTACTTTCTTTGCCATTTTTCGGCACCTCCTATGTGGTATTGGCGGGGGTTTATGGTCCCTCCCACGATATTGTTACCTTTGCTTGTTACATCTGTTTGATTTCTGCGAAACTAATTTCTACCGGCGTTTCGCGGCCGAAAAGTTCAACATTGATCGTTGCTGTCTGTTTCTGCACATTAAGGGCAGTGATAACACCAACGGTATCTTTCCAGGCACCGCCTGTGACAACAACTGTATCACCCTCTGCGAAATCGACCTGAATTTCCTCTTTCTTGATACCAAGAGGAAGCATCTCTTCCTCGGTCAACGGTACCGGCTTGGACCCTGGTCCAACGAAGCCTGTCACACCTCTGGTGTTACGGACAACATACCATGTATCGTCATTCATAACCATGTTGAGAAGTACATAGCCAGGAAACATTTTCTTCTGAACCTGTTTCAGAGCCCCGTTTTTCAGCTCAGCCACTTCCTGCAGCGGAACACGAACTTCAAGGATCTGGTCTTCCAGGTGTCTGTTTTCGATGGTTTTTTCAATATCGACTTTTACTTTGTTCTCATACCCGGAATAAGTATGAACAACATACCATTTCGCTTCTGACATACAATCACCTTATCCTTATTTCATTAAAAGATTAATGCCTTCGAGAATAAATGAATCCATGACGCTGATCAGTACGCAAAGCACGATCGACACGCAAACTACCACGATAGTCTGCTTAATCAGTTCATTGCGGTCTGTCCAGACAATCTTCCTGAATTCTGACTGAAGTCCCTGAAACCAACTCTTCTTCTGGCTCTTGCCAGCAGATTTTTCATTTCCTTGCATAGCCTGACCTCACAATTCTCTGTGAGTAACTGTTTCGTCCAGTTACCTTGGATTACTTTGTTTCCTTATGCAGAGTGTGTTTGCGGCAGAACTTACAATATTTCTGAGTTTCCATTCTCTCAGGATGGTTCTTTTTCTCCTTAGTCATATTGTAGTTACGCTGCTTGCACTCGGTACATGCTAATGTAATCTTAACGCGCACAACTTCCACCTCCAGTGTTTTCATTTGCATGGTCATTTTCCTCATGCCGGACGATGTATCCGTCATCTTTTCGGGCATAAAAAAAAGACCTAACTTCCATGTCGCTTGTCAAGTTTATCACACATGGCATACCTAAGTCAAGTCTTTTCTTATTATTTATGCTTATATTTCATCGCATATTTTTTACAGGAACTTCCCTGATCTGCCTTTTCCCGGCCGGCTCTGTCTGAAATATGATAGGAACCCTTGAAGGTACGTTTCACCTGATACAGACATCCGTCTGCCTCCTCATACAGTTCCTGGAAAGTGATATCTCTTCCATCTGAGAAAACAATCCCCATAGATGCGGAGATCATTACCTTCAGGTTTTCTTTCACATAATCAATATGCAGCTTCGCAGAAAGTACACGCAGACTCTCCTCCGCCGCTTCCCTGGTCATATCCGGCAGAAATACCACAAACTCATCACCGCCCAGACGACAGACGATGTCCTGAGCCCTGCAAAGCTTCTTCATGATCAGGACAACCTCGCAGAGAGCCCTGTCTCCCCACATATGTCCCATGACATCATTGAGCGTTTTGAAATTATCCAGATCCACAATAGCAAAAGTATTTACACATCCCGGATGAAGTTCCTGCACAAGCATCCGGTTTATGGCAGATGTGCCCGCTGCCCTGTTCATGGCACCTGTCAGAAGATCCGTCCTTGCCTCCTTCTGAAGCTTGAGCATATCATTCTCCATATCCGTAACATCCTCGATACTGCCGACCATACGGGACACTTTTCCCGATTCATCGTACAGATTCGTAGTCTTGACCTGCAGATACCGCATACGTCCTCCTGCCCACACCTTCACCTTCTGTGAATGCAAAGCTTCAGCAGAATCTGCCCTGGCAAATATATCCCTGATCACAGAACAGGTTTCCGGATTGATCTCTCTGATTTTCCGAAGCAGGACCGGTACGCTGAGTTCTGACTGATCCAGCCCCAGATTCTGATACTTGTCATTCAGAAACTGTATCTGCTCTGTTTCCACATCATAGGTAAAAACGCACAGATCACTCTCCCTTGCTGTGATGCGGTAAGTTTCCTCATTCAGCGTGAGCTGACGGTTCAGATTGCGGATAGCAATCCTGTCCTCACGACGGAAATACAGATAAACTCCAATAACTGCTATAAGACTCAGGATGATCACCAGAGTAATCACAAATACCCATATCCGGTATCTGAGTCCTGTCTGATGAATATACCTGTTATCAGCCATTGTTACCGCAAACAGCTCCGTACCGTCCACAGGTACCGCAGTCACCATATAATCTCCATCTTCATCTGAAATCGCAAAGTAATATCGGAATCCACTGTCCATCTGGGACTTAATATCGGAAATCGGCAGACTCAGTTCACGCCCCTCCAGCCAGGTCAGGAAATCATTACCAAAAGTGTCATTGCCGCCATCAGGCACAATATATTTCCCACTTCTGTCTGTCACAAAAAGACCGGCATATCCTTTTCTCCGGTCTGCCTGTCCATATACGTCCAGACTGCTGCACGGAAGCGTCCCACAGAGCACTCCCTTAATCTGCTGTGCCTCATTTTTGACAGGTACTGACAATATCACTCCATCTGCATAGGAATATCCATTTTCTGCCAGACCCCTGTTACCTAACATAGCCATCAGGAAGTATTCTTTCAGGGAATAAGCCTGTCCGTCCTGCACGCAGCGGCCATCCTCACTGATAATCTTCAGCGAATCAAACTTCTCTGTGTGACGGTGAAATTTCTCCCTCAACATCTCCTCTGTCTGTACTTCATCTAAAGGCATATCACTGATATAATCTGCCGCACACTCCAGAAGATCATAGTACATATCAATCCGGCTTCCGACAAGTGCTGCATTCTGCTCTGTCCATTCCAGAAGAGAATCTCTGGCTCTGGAATTCTCTGTTTTCATCACAAAACTGTTAAAATAAAATAAGGCAGCTGTGATGATAATCACTGCGATTAGTCCTGCCATAAACAGAATCCGCTTTCGCTTCTTTTTATCATCTGTGCCGTTCTTATCATCAAATCTTTTCATACGCAGCTTTCTCTCCTCCGCTCTCGTTCTGCCTATGATAAAGTCATATACTGCCAGTCCTTTCTACAGACTGGCAGTTATGTCTTGTATTTCATTATATGGACCTGTGGAGAGATTGTCAAACAGAAGAAATACTCTTCTTTTGTCAAAAGCAAATGTAAGGTTGGGAAAAATGACTATAAATCTGAATCTCAGGTGGCGGATGATGATAAGATTGTTACATTTACAAACTGAAAAACAACCGAAACACCAGAAACCGAAGTTTCTGCCAGAAAAATCTGTCGGGGATTCTTTTTTTAACTTTATCAGAAGTAATCATACCCACCATGAATGTCCACAATACTTCCATTCATGTAGTTATTGGTAAGTATACTGTACGCCATATCTGCCACGTCTTTGATCTCACCGAATCTGTGCAATGCGATCTTTCGGTTGATGCGTTCGTAGCTTTCCGGTGTGCGGTTCTCATGCCAGGGCGTCTGGATGAAACCGGGGGCAATGGCATTGACTGTGATGCCTTTTGGCTCAAATTCCTTTACCAGCGATTTGGTAAGGAAGTGGATGGCAGCTTTGGTCACACCGTATACCAGTGATGAGGAATATGCCTGCTGCCCTGCATAGGAACCCATGAAAAGCACTCTTCCTCCCTCTGTCATAACCGGCATAAACTCCTTAACCATAAACACCGGTACAGACAGGTTGGTATTCACGATATTATTCCATTCCTCGAAAGTGTAATCCTGAAATTTATCGTAAGTGCTGATTCCCGCATTGCTGATCAGCCAGTCTACGTGTCCTGCTTTCTCTTTTACTTCTCCGACGAAATTCATCATATCGTCATAGGAAGACATGTCCGCTTTCAGAATAATAAGTTTCTCCTGGTCTTCCGGTTTCAGGCTGTCCCAGAATTCATTGGCTTTATATGCATTGTGAGCGTAAGTGGCAAAGATCAGATCATCTTCTGCTGAGTTTGCTAGTATCTTCTCCACAATACCGCGTCCGATTCCGGAGGTGCCGCCTGTGATCACTGTTACCTTGCTCATTTTATATTCCCTCTTTTTATTCATCTATAATACAGACAGATCTGTTCTCTGTCATGCGGGAGTCTCCCCACTTCCATAAAACGGACTGCCTGCAAAAAAATTCCTTCTATAATTATATATTCCACATTACCGAAATATATTCTTCACTCCTACAATTCCATCAGTCTGTCATAAACTTCCTTCGGTGCATATGGCTGCTGATTATGGATCGGTTCACCCAGACAGGTCTTGGGATATGCAAAAGTTCCATGCTCCAGCATAACTTCCAGAAGTTTCGGGCCTTCCCCTTCCAGAAATTCCGGTGCTTCTTCTCTGACTGCATCACAAAGCATTCTCAGTGCGGGAATGCCGTAAGCCTTTGCCACCTCTGCGAAATTACAGGAAGCAAAACCGCAGCCGTCTGTAGTTCCTGCGAACAGACAGTCAAAATAATCTCTCTGCAGGTGACGGATCATGCCAAGTGCTTCATTATTCATAACCATGATCTTAACAGGAAGATTCTCTCTCTTCACCCACTCCAGTTCCTGGATATTCATCTGGAGTGCACCGTCTCCGCAGATGCAGGCGGTCGGTTTTCCGGTTGCATAATACGCTCCGATAGCTGCCGGAAGCCCGTAGCCCATAGCTCCATGTCCGCCGGAGAAGAGAAGTTTCTGTCCTTCATGATTCTTGAATGACTGGTAACTCCACACCATATGCTGTCCTACATCCACTGCGATCGCGGAGGTATCCTCCAGCATATCACTGAGGTCTGCGATCATACGGTTCGGATATCTTTCCGGCGTGGCATCATCAACTGCCTGAAGATTTTCCTTAATCTCTGTGCAGACATTCAGCCAGTCACTGATCCCCTCTGTATCCGGAGCTGCTGCTTTTGCAAGACAATCGATTACTGCACCTGTCTCTGCCTGCAGCTTCACTTCATTGATACCATTCTCATGGATATCTCTCTGAAGATTGTATGGATCAATATCTATACGTATGATCTTTGCACCTCTGGCAAATTCATGTACTTTGGTTCCGATCTGTCTGGTACACAGAGAAATGCCAAAACAGAGAAGCAGATCGCTTTTTGCATTGGCGATCATATTTGCATAACGGTGTCCATAGGCACCGCCGATGCACCCGAAATTCAGCGGATGGTCGTATCCCAGAACTGATTTCGCCAAAACGCTGGTGATGATCGGAATCTGTCTCTTCTGTGCAAAGCGGATCAGTTTCTGCTGGCTGAAGCTGCTGTCCACGCCATGGCCCAGCATGATCACCGGACGTTTTGCCTGTTCCAGTGCTTCCAGAATCGTATCTGCCGCCTGCTGTGCTGCAGCTGCATCTGTATGTTTGTCCTCAAAAGTCATGTCATAGACCGGATTCTCCACTTCACTTCTCTGGATATTCATGGGAAGATCGATGAGCACCGGTCCTCTGCGTCCTGTGGTTGCAATATGGTATGCTTTATTTAATTCCTCCACAATGTCCTCAGGGTTTCGTATCTGGACAGCATATTTGGTGATCGGTTTCGCCATTGCCACAATATCTGTCTCCTGAAATCCCTGCTGACGCAGCCCCTTGATTCCTGAATACTCATAAGTGTTCAGCTGTCCTGTGAGAAAGATCACAGGCAGGGAATCATAATAGGCATCTGCCACACCACTCAGAAGATTGATGGCTCCAGGTCCGCTGGTAGCATAGGCGCAGGCACATTCTTCCTTCGCCTGTGCGTATCCGCAGGCTGCGAAAGCTGCCCCCTGTTCATTGTAACTGGAATGATTCTCTGTCTCCGGATTTCTTTCAATGGAATCTACCAGATGTGCGATCATGGTTCCCTGATAGCCGAAGAAATGGCGGATTCCTTTTTTCTGCAAAAACGTAACAATATAATCTGAAAGTTTCATGTTCCCTCCCGTCAGATCAGCGTGCCGATCTTACTTCTCTGTACTGTCTTTCCTGTTTTCTCCAGTACGTCTACATAGATGTCAAAAATATCTTCGTCCTCTGCAAAGAGTTCATTCTTCTGCAGACTCTTCTGCATCATCTTGAAATAGGGACGAAATACCCTCTCAAGTGTCATATAATCTTCATTCTTATACAAGTTCTTAATGTAGTCTTTCTGCTTCTCATAGGAAACACTCAGATTCATGCGCTCCCCACAGAACTCTACATAATCCCAGCATTCGTTGAAGTAGTCTTTGTGCCGCCTGCTTCTGGCAAGTTTGCGGGCATTTTTCATTCGCTCTTTACAGTATTTCTCAAAGTTTCCGGATTCTTTCCAGAACTGTGTATAGCTTACCCTCGCACTGACCACCAGCGCAATGGGTGTCACATAGCGGGGTTCCTTTGCATCTTTATAATTCTTTCCATAGCTTATGGTAAGATACTCTGCGGTTTTTGCCGGAACCTGGAGTTCTGCACCTTCCAGAGTGACACGTTTACTCTCCGCAAAAATTTCTGCAGGGAAAACGGTAGTCTGTTTTCTTCTTTTGAGGATATATTTATTTGCTCCGGGCTGCTGGCAGGATCTGACAAGTCTGTCATACAAATGTGCCGCCTGTCCCTGGCGCCCGGTTATCATGCACTGCAGCCGCATGATCGTACGGTTCACCCTGCTCCTGAAATTTCTATCTGCATAGTTGATATGACAGAGCTCTGTCCATGCATTCTCATCTCTGGATAATCTGCGTTCTGCTTTTACAGAATCTACCGGCGTTCTGAGCGGAAAAATATTGACTCCTATTCCCGGGAATGCGTAGTCTCTGGTGTTGTCCAGATTCAGGCACAGAGTATCTGTATTGGTGTATCTCAGATAAAATCCTGAGAACCATTTGTGGCTCTTCATGGATTCCAGTGCTCTCTTTTCCCTTGGATCTTCATCCACAGCCAGACGGAACCGTTCCATATCCGCTGTTTTCATCAGCACAACTCCAAACATGGGATTCTGTGGGAAAGGATGCCCTTCCACTGCGCAGAGTGTCAGTCGTGGAGAGAGGTAATATTCTATTTTATTCCGGCGGCATATTTCATCGATTTCCTGTAATAATGATAAAATCACCTTTTGTTTTTTGTTCAACTCTTTACTCCATTTCTATTGATGTCACTTAACAGTTACAGTCTGCACGATCTTCTTAATATCTTCAATACTTTCATATTTATCAAGCCATTTATCAAGCACAACCGTAATATCCGTCTTCTTTCCAAAGCTTTTCGCCTGTCTGCTGCCATCGTTCAGATCATTGATAAAAATACGGTACAGCTCTGTTCTTACATAAGAAGGCATCTCATATTCCAGTGCTTTCTTATAATTTGCAAAAGCCTCCCTGGTCTGTCCCTGTTTCATCCTGACATCACCCACCAGCTTATAAGCGCAGGCTTTCTCTTTTCTGCGAAACTGACGGTTTCGTACCTGTTCTGCAAGCCACTCCAGTTCGCTCTCCTCACCTGTACAGATGATCTGGGTGCGCAGTTCTGCAAGCTCATCGGAATACCCCAGCCGCTTCCATGCTCTTGTAAGAGCTTTCCTGTACATCTTATGTTCTTCTGAAACTTTAACCTGTATATCCGCCGGCGCTTTAACTTCTTCAGTTTCTGCTGACGGATCTGATACTTTTTTATTCACATCAGCAGCCGATGTTTCATCTGATGTTCTATCTGATTTTATCTGTTTTCTGCTTTTTCCCGGATTTTTCTCCACACTGACTGGCGTGATCATCTGTGTGCCGATCACAGCCCGGATTTCACCGATTTCTTTCTCTATCTCGCTCTGCGTACGTGCACACACTGTTTTTGCCAGATATAATGCTCCCTGGATATCATCATCCTCAGGTATCAGACGACTCCACAGCTCCATCAATGCGAGAGCCTCCTTCTTGTTGTGGTTTGCAATAAGCTCTTCACAGCTTTTCAGGATTTCAGATTTGTATCCTCTGAAGAATCTGTCCATCTCCATCCATACAATTCCGTTAGTTGTCTTATTCTTTACCTGAAGATAAAGCTCTGCCGCTTTCTGCATCTCGCCATCCATCCAGAAAATATCTGCCTTATATTTCAGGAAATAACCATCCTCAGGAAACATCTTAAGAGCCTTATCAAGAAAACGTTCTGCTTCGATCCGGTTCTCTCCCGCATCCTCCATCAGGAACCTGCACTTAAATTTCATAAATCCCGGATGTCCCGGATATTTCTGCAAAAGGTCGCTGATAATCTGCTCTGCTTCCTTCATCCTGTGAAACTCATAGTGATCCGCTGCTTTCCGGAAAAGCTCAATATCTTCCTTCAGTTTCTCCATATCAGAACTCAGATGATCCCGCTGCTTACGAATCTGCAGCATTCTATATGCCTTTGACACACGTTCTGTATAAAACAGAGTAAGCATTGCCGCATAGAATACATCGTCAGGTATCTCCACAAGTATCGGATGATAAAAGGCATAAATATTGGTATAGTCTTCCCTTCCGATAAAGTCAGCACTGAGCTGATTCTTATAATAAGAGCCAAAAAGTGCACTCAGCTTACGGAAAGATCTGCTTTCCACCAGCTCTCTGATCTTAAGTCCTGATTCATCGATCGCTCTCTGCAGGTCCAGTGCAACAGCGCGGGCTTTCATTGCAAGCCCATCCTGGCGGACCTTATGGCTTTTTTTCGCAATGCGCATATTGTAGAACTTTCGGAACACACTGTCCCAGCGCAATCTTTCCTTATTGATCTTCGGCATGTATTCTTCACGTAGCTCCTGATAAGGAAGATCATCTACACACACTGCTACATGACCCTCCCTCTTATCATGAGGAGGCATATATGACCACTCGTCTCCATAATGCCAGATCAGATAGTCACTGCACTTATTTGGGATCATTGCCTTTTTTCCCTCAAAGATGCCCTCCTTTACAGGGAACATCATATCCTTATCAAAAAGAAATGGGCAGCCGCCCCAACGCATGGCATAACGGTCACATTCCTCTTCTTTATAAGAGAACATGATCTTCTCAAGCTTTGCCAGTGTTCTTTTTTTACCAAGAAAAATATAAGAAAGAAGATACTTCAGATACATGGATGCAGGTATCTCCCAGCGGTCACTGTAACCTACGGAAATATTGATAAGATCTGAGTAGATCATCATGTGTGTTCTATATTTCTCGTATTCTTTGTCGTCAGCCGGAACAGGATCCAGTGTAAGAATGTCTATGATCTCTCCGCCGCAGTCCTTCCCGATAATCTGGCTCTTATGGATGGCACAGGTATTGGTGGATGCGTAGCGCGGAAATGAATTTGTATAGTTTCTGTCCACCTCCGAACACTGTATCTCTCTGTCAGGCGGGAGTTCTGTTTTGCATATCTCTATGAATTTCTCCCAGTCCGGACGTGGCATATAAAGGTCTACATCATCATCCCAGGGAACAAATCCCTCATGTCTGAGAGCTCCGATCAGGGAGCCTCCTGCCAGCACGTATCTGAGGTTATGTTCTCTGCAGATTTCATCAACCTCCCTGAAAAGCTTCAGGAGGTATTTCTGTTTCTCCGTCATGAATTGTCCTTTCTGTTGATTGTTTCCAAAATTTCTATTATTCTTACCGACTCATCATAGAAAAGCCGGGTACATTCTGTCCGTTTGTCTCTGATCATAATCATCAGCTCCTGCAGCAGATAGCGGAAACCATTTCCCTCGAAGTTAAAGCTGTACCTTTTCAGAAATTCTTTTCCTGAAATATTGGCTTCAAAGTATCCGGTGTTCCACCAGTCATTAGGGATAGTTACCCTGCCGTTGCTTCCGATGATCACAAGTTCATTCTCAATGTCAACCGTTGTTCCGATCTCAATAGTCGCCAGTGCACCGGCGTATTTCATGGAAATCATATCATATACAAAACGGCCTTCCTGATTGCGGACCGCATTGGTGTTGATATCCTGGCATTTTTTTCCCAGCAGTTTCAGTACTGCGCAGATAGCTGTGCAGACCGTCTCATTAAAAGTCCTGCCGCCCTCGAAATCATCCTGGGAGATTGCACATTTGACACTTACCAGATCTCCCACCAGGTTACTGTGTACCAGCCATACCAGCTGATTAAACGCCCGCAGGTAGACCAGTGTGGTCCGTTCAATGAGAACCACATTGTTCTCCCTTGCCACCTGAAACAGGTAGCGCAGTTTCTCTGAGGAAAGTGTCATGGGCGAATCACTGATCACATATTTTCCTTTTTTCAACGCTCGCTCGATATATTCTGCTCTCCGGTTCAGCGATGTCTTGATATAAACAATATCTACATCTGCCAGAAATTCATCATAGCTGTTCCAGCAGGAACCTAACTCATATTTATCACAGAATCTCTGTGCAGTCTCGTGATCCTCGCTGAATACACGTTCCACATGAACTCCGCTGACATATTTGGATTCCTCCACAAAATCATTATCCCGGATGTCATCCGTCACGATTCCCATATTAAAGATAACACCTTCACTGCGAAGCTTTGTACTGGAAATATTCTTGGTCCTTTCCAGATAAACTACATCACAGTAGTTCTTAAGGTAATCGAATTTCCCTCTCCAGTCAGATCCTACCACCAGGACATCAATATCATACTTAATGATGTCATTGACCTTCTGTCCCTGATATTCCTCAATGATGATCTCATCTGCCAGCCCCGTCCTTCGCACATTCTCGATTCTCTTAATGAGGCTGTCCCGCACATTGAGTTTGCCCCGCTCAATGTCAAAGCTCTCACTTGTGACACCTACGATCAGATAATCACCAAGTGCTTTTGCTCTTTTGATAATATTGTAGTGGCCTTTATGAAAAAGATCAAAAGTGCCATATGTGATTACTCTCTTCATTCTTTCGTCATAACTCCCCTGAAAAAAATATTCTTATTTTGCCGAACAGTTTTCCTGCTCCATACGTTACTGTTCACTACGTTCACAGTAACCTCCATACGATAGATACTTTGATTATATCATACTTCCCAACTTCCGTCACCTGTCCGTTACAAAAATGTTAAATTCGCGTTAACTTTACAAAAAGAAGAGTTTTGAAATACTGTTTTTGTATCTCAAAACTCTTCCTTTGTGTTTATGGTTCTTTATTGTCGTCCATCGTTCTGGTAGTAGCTTCCAGTTCCTGGATCAGGTCTTCCAGCGAAAGCTCCTCTTCCCCTTTGATCAGTTCATCAGGGATATCATCCAGATTATCTTCTTCAATCTCCAGCTCCATGCCGGCCACATTGCTGAAGCCTTCATGACTGTCGGAAGAAGTATGATCCGGTGTATCCTCGTCCATATTTACTTTCTCCACATGTCCGTCCTGCTCACTCTCTGAATCAAGCGTTGCCGCAAGCTCTGCGATGGCTTTCTTTCTTCTGAGAAGTTCATATTCATCATATTCGCTGTCATACTCTTCTTCCAGACCTTCATCTCTGACTGTCTTATCCTTCTTGGTCAGGATAAATGCGATCAGATTCAAAACACCCGTATAGAGCAGATCCACAGGCAGACTTCCCAGTACAAGTACAAATACCAGTGATACTCCCAGAAGCACCCATACATTGTTCATTGCAGGAAGCATCAGGATATATAAACCATTCATAATGATCATGATCGGATAATGGAAGAAATAAATTCCCATTGTATGTCGTCCCACATAGGTGAGCGGCAGTTTGATGTCCGGCACTAACGCAAGCATCGTATAGACAACTACGAAAGATACCAGATACATCAGCAGTCTGAGGATCACTCCCTGAGGATCCGTCAGGCCACAGAGCTGATATCCATGATTACCTCGGAAAATAGCAATTCCCATTTCATTTGGGATCATATAATTCGGTATCGCCCACAAAAGGACTCCGGAGATTGCCACCAGGATCCATTTTCCCTTAAATTTACGGATTGCTGTGATATATTCACTCTTCCAGAGATACCCCGCAACAAAGAACGGGAAAAATACCACGATTCTTGATGATGACAGGAATGTGGTAAATTCCGGTCTGGTTCCTGCCCATAATGCGAACAGGATACTGAGCGGAACAATAAATCTGATCTTACCCAGGGCCTCAATGGTAAGGCGGTAAATAAACAGTGCCAGTATATACCACATGACACTTCCGGTAGGACGCAGTATCTCATAATCTACGGATCTGCCCAGCCATATCTGTGAATACCAGGTTAAGGTATATCCCAGAACATAAGGGATTAGCAGGTTCTTAAAATTCTTCAGCACATTCTGAGGTTTCTTTGACAGGTATCCTGAAATAAAAACAAATGCAGGCATGTGAAAAATCGTGATCGCATACCACACATATCTCACTACAGTGTCTACCTTTACAAGGTTAAATGCAATAATATGGTTAAATACTACCAGAAAGATAAGCAAAACTTTAATGTTATCGATCAGGCAGGAGTACGGCACCGCCGCTCTCTCTTTTTTTATTTTCATGTTTAAGTACTATCCTCTAATCATATTTCTGACTTCTGCTGTGTGAACATACAACCCCATTCTGCCAGATTCTTCAGATGACCGGCAGACAAAAAACGCACAGCAATGTAACGGGCAATTAACCGCAAAGTCATATTTACAGCAACAAGCATAACATATTTTTACGATTTATGGAATAGAAACTTAACATTTCGGTCAATGGAAATATTTTGTTACTGTTCACACACCACTATCCCGCGAGGTGTTTTGGCATGAATATGCCAAAATCCCGAGACATACAAGCCAAAATTCCATTGCCGCAGGCAATCTGGAATGAATTTTGGCTACGTTACTGTGAACGAAGTGAACAGTAGCAATATTTCCATATTCCATGTACAGCATAAGAACAGAAAAAAATACAGCTTCTGATCCTGCCGTAACCGGCGTATCTGTAGACATTGTAAGTCATGGCTGCTGATTTCAGTTTGTTTCTGGATTTGCCGCCTTCGCTGAGACGATATTTCAGATAGGGTTTGTTGATTCCGGCAGCACAGCCGTATTTTCGCAGGATTTTCAGCCAGGTGATATAATCCTCATGGCTGTCGTCATGCTCCATGGGAAATTCACGCGCCACATCCCTTCTGAGTATTACCGAAGAACAGTTGATGCTGTTATGTTTCAGAAGTTCTCTGTAGGTGATCTTCTCTTTTACAGGGATTGTCCGTCCTGTACTGCTTCCGTCCGCTTTCATCAGTTCCCGCCCTGTAGAACACAGCACGTATCCTGTCTCTTCCAGACGTTTCAGCTGTTCTTTCAGCTTGCCTGGCTCCCACCAGTCATCTGCGTCCAGAAAAGCAATGTAGGTTCCCTGTGCCAGCCCGACTCCTCTGTTTCTGGAGCCTGCAGCTCCTATATTCTGTTCATTCTTAATATACCGAAAGTCCTCTCTGCCCTCATAGGCAGACAGGACTTCCTCTGTATGGTCTGTAGAACCGTCATCGATCACTAGAAGTTCCAGCGAAACTCCCTGTTCATAGACGGATTCCACAGCCTTTCTAATATATTTTTCTCCGTTGTAAACCGGCATGATCACAGATACCAGCGGTTTATTCATGGTCATTCCTCCGTTTTATTCTCTGACACTCCGGCGTTTTTCCCGGAATCCTTCAACGCATTTACCTGTCTGTCGTCTACTCCCTCAGATACTTCTTTCTGGAAAAAGATTTTAACTGTCATAAAGATCAGCTTGATATCCAGCAGGAAGGAATAATTCTCAATATAAAACAGATCCAGCTTTAATTTGTCATAAGGCGTTGTATTATACTTACCATAGACCTGCGCATATCCGGTAAGACCTGCTTTAACTTTCAGACGATAATAGAATTCCGGAAGCTCTTTCTCATACTCAAGCATGATACTTTCACGTTCCGGACGCGGACCTACCAGAGACATATCTCCCTTAAATACATTGAAAAGCTGAGGAAGCTCATCCAGATGAAGATTTCTCAGCACATGACCTACCGGTGTGATACGGGAATCATGCTTGGATGCCAGTCTTGCACCGTTTTTCT
>OLSG01001922.1_pt1 | contig 19362 bp, 16 predicted proteins | sample 1673041 | NCBI WGS metagenome assembly OLSG01 (sample SAMEA3136749, study PRJEB25190) | human gut metagenome | reverse complement strand
CCAATCTTCTCTATGCGGGCGTTGATCCAAAGACAGTACAATACCTTGCCGGACACGAAAACAGCAAAACAACTATGGACATCTATGCAAAAGTGAAGTATAATAAACCAGAGGAGTTGTTTGGGGTAGTAAATGGTGCGTTTCATCAGGCTATCGCTGAATGAAAAAAGGCCGTTTTTTATGGTCCGCACACCGGATAACTGAGAAGCAGAAAGCCGGAAAAGCCCGGAATATCAAGGAAAAACAGCTCAAAAACTCGCGCAGTACGGTCTCAAAGCAGCTAGACGTGCTCCGCAGTTCTCAAAGAGATAATTATCTCGCAAGAGAATTACGATTCAAAGAGATCACAAACCTCAGAAACCTTGTGTTTCTGGGGTTTTTCTTTACCCTTAACTCTTGGTGAAATGTCTAGATATGTGGTGAAACTTTTTTGGTCAAAGTCATAGTGCCGGAGTGTCCCACAATTTTCTTGATGGTTGTATCCTGAGCACCAGCTTCCGATAACCACTATACCCTGATGTCTATGACACCGTTTCCAAAGAGGAAATAGCAGAATTTGAGGATATCATGCGTAAAATCATAACAGGAATCATCTCTGAGGCCAGTGGTATAGCTACATGGGTGTATGTGCAGAAATGTTTTTCTACCGGTTGGGACTAAAAGATGGACTGAATCTGAAAAATACAGTAAAATCTACATTAGAAATGTTATCGGGAAATATTCGTGGAGGGGAACTAAAAGATGAAGAATGAAATCGTATTATTTACAGATGGTGATGTCAATATAGAAGTTCAAATCAATCCTGAGCAGGAGACAGTTTGGCTGACGCAAAAACAAATGGAAGTGTTGTTTGATGTTAAGCACGCTACAGTAAGCGAACATATTTCAAATATTCTTGCTTCAGGAGAACTGGATGAGACTTCTGTCGGTTTTTCCGACAGAAGTACAGGGGGACGAAAACCCAAAATTTATAATTTGGATATGATTTTGTCTGTCGGATATCGAGTTAATTCTAAAAGAGGTATAGCTTTCAGAAAATGGGCAAATAATGTCCTTAAACAGTTTATTTTGCAAGGCTATGCAATCAATGAAAAGCGTCTTCAGGCGCTTAAGAAAACAGTTGATATTCAGTCAAGGATGCTTGCAGATGCACTTGATATAGAGGAGAAAGATGTGCTCAGAGCTGTGAATGAATACACAGATGCATTGATTCTTCTGGATCAATATGACCACCAGACATTAAGTAAACCAGAGGGAAGTACTCCAGTATACCGCATTACTTATGAAGAGTGTGTTCAGATGGTTGGTCAGATGAAAGATTCTTTTGAAACAGATGTATTTGGTGTAGAGAAAGAGGATGGTAAGGTACAAGGAATTATTGCCGCAGTTTACCAGAGTGTATTTGGACAGGATGCGTATCCATCCTTGGAAGAGAAAGCGGCGAATTTATTGTATTTTATGATAAAAGATCATCCATATGCAGATGGTTGTAAAAGAATTGCCGCATCACTGTTCCTGGAATTTTTAGACAAGAACAATGCGTTGTTCTTAGATGGAGAGAAAAGACTCAGTGATGGAACGTTAGTAGCAATTACATTGATGATTGCAGAATCAAAATCAGAAGAAAAAGATGTGATGGTAAAACTGGTAATGAATCTGTTGAAATTATAGTGGCATTGCATCGCTTTTATTAATCAGCATTTCATAGTCCGAGAGGTTGATCAAATGATCAGTTTCCTATAGCATAATAATATCAGAAGGAAGATAAATTAGATAGGCGAAAGTCAGCCAGTATGTTTCATGACGCATTGGTGTCTTTCGCAGAAAGGCGGAAAATAAACATGGCATATAGCGAGTTGGTAAAGAATTTCAAGTGCATCCGTGACTATATGAGAGAAAAAGACGATGGATATTACGTGTAAGGCAACACGGGAAAGACGAAACTCTTAAAACAGGTGAAATCTCAATCGGAATTTTCAAAAAAACGTATGTCAAAGAATCTTTGCGTTATAATACACGCACTGTAAACAGATCCTTGCTTTACTTAATATACAACTGTCCTATATAATTTGGACAGAAGGAGGAACTTATTATTATGAATATTGGAAATCAAATATCAACAATTCGAAAAGAACAGCAATTAACACAAGAGCAATTTGGGGCGTTATTTCATGTGACACGACAAACAGTTTCAAACTGGGAAAATGAAAAAAGAAAAATCAATCATTGAATTTTTCGTGGGTGCAGGCACTGGAATTATTGTATCTTGCCTGCTTTCACCCGATTCCATACGCCGAACGGCAGCAATCATTATTGGACTTATCATGATTGGAATTGGCTGGTATAAAAAAACAAGGTATGATAATAAAGTTTTTAGATATATAGAAGAATTCAATGAAAAATGAAAAGAAGCAGGACAATGGGAGATGAGACCCAATGCCCTGCTTCTAAAAGCGGATTGCTATACTTCAAGGTGAAATTTTTTAGATCTTTGAAAGCACAAAATCCTGTATTTTCTGAAACGATTATTCTACATCTTTCAGTGCAGCCAGATCTTCTTCGCCGGTACGGACTTTTACAACATGCCGTACGTCATATACAAAAATCTTGCCATCGCCGATGTGACCGGTATAGAGACATTTTTTGGCAGTTTCGATGACTTTTTCCACCGGGATATTGCCGCCGATGACTTCTACTTTAACTTTTGGGAGGAGTGTAGCGTCAACTTCGGCACCACGGTATTTTTCGCCGGAACCTTTCTGGATACCGCAGCCCATAACCTGTGTAACGGTCATACCGGTGACACCAAGTTCATTGAGAGCTTTGCGGAGTTTGTCATACCGGGAAAGTTTTACAAGGATAGAAACTTTGTACATGCCGGTTGGATTGGCAGCAACCAGTTCTTCACCGGCTACTTTGACGGCGGCATTTTTCTGTGAATCGCTTGCTTTCGTATAATCAGATTCACCAAGATCTGTATTTTCATTCACATCCATCGTAGCAGTAATATCAGAAATGTTGAATCCGGCATAAGCACTTGCCAGACCATGCTCGTGATAGTCCAGGCCCTCGATTTCGATATCAGCCGGAACACGCAGACCAACAAGTTTGTCGATGACTTTGAAAATAATGGTCATGGTAATGATAACCCAGAGCATAACAGAGGCAACACCGAGCAGCTGGATCAGGAAATAATGGATACCTCCGCCGTAAAACAGACCGCCGTCTGTTGCGAACAGGCCAACACAGAGTGTTCCCATGGCACCGCAGGCACCGTGTACGGAAATGGCACCGACCGGATCATCAATTTTTGCGATGCGGTCAAAGAAATCAACGGATACACACAGCAGGATACCTGCAAATAAACCAATAAAGAATGCACCTACAGGGGAAACCTGATCACATCCGGCTGTGATCGCAACCAGACCGGCAAGGGCACCGTTTAATGTCATGGAAACATCCGGCTTACCGTAACGAACCCAGGTAAAGATCATGGCAGTACAGGTTGCGATAGCAGCGGAAAGGTTTGTGTTCATGTATACCAGACTGGCTTTTGTAAGATCGGCGTCAGTTGACATTGCAGTTGTGCTTGCTCCGTTAAATCCGAACCAGCAGAACCAGAGAATGAAAACACCGAGTGCGGCAACGGTGAGATTATGACCGGGGATTGCTTTTGGTTTTCCGTCCCTGTCATATTTTCCGATACGAGGACCAAGGATTTTTGCACCGATGCATGCGGTGACACCGCCGACCATATGTACGGCAGTACTTCCGGCAAAATCATGGAAGCCAAGCTGAGAAAGCCAGCCGCCGCCCCAGATCCAGTGACCGGAGATCGGATAGACGATCAGAGAGATCATGGCACTATATAAACAGTAAGCTTTGAAATTGGTTCGCTCTGCCATGGAACCGGAAACGATCGTGGCAGATGTTGCACAGAAAACCGTCTGGAAAATGACGAAACACCAGGTCGGCAGAGATCCAAACTGATAACTTCCGCGGATCAGCGGATCGAGTTTTCCGATAAAAGCACCGCTTCCGCCGAACATCAGACCGAATCCGACCAGCCAGAATGCGGGAGTTCCGATACAAAAATCCATCATATTCTTCATAAGAATATTGCCGGTATTTTTGGCACGCGTAAGTCCGGCCTCACACATTGCAAAACCAGCCTGCATAAAATAAACAAGTGCGGCTCCAAGTAATGTCCAGATGACATCAACAGATGAAAAATTCATAAAAATAACCTCCTTTGCTTATTTTCCCGGTGTGCACATCCCGAAAAACAAAAAAGGCATCAAAACTGAAAATCCATTCAGCTCTGACGCCTTCGTCTCTTGTTGGATAACATTATAAGAAAGAAAAATGAAAAATGCAATATCTAAAATAAACGTAATTTGTTTTGAAAAAACAGTAAAAATTGTTAAAAAATTATAAAAATAAAGCAGAATCCATTTTTAGTTCAGAATCGTAATCAAACAGAAACGATACCTGATCCGGAGCATTTATTCATCAAGATCCATTGTTTTGGCCGGAATTCCGTTGACGGTTACATTATCATCCACCGTGATAACAAGACATTTTTTGCCATCCACAATACGTGTCTCCACAAGATCAGCATACTCCGGGCTGACCTGAATCGTGATCAGAGGGGTTTTGATCTCAAAACGTCTGGTGTTTACAAGGTTGGAAGCCATAAGGGAAGTATCTTCACCGACTGCATTGTCATAGGCAGCATCAAAATCAGAAAGCTTTTCATCTTCCACACCGCTTCGCTCCAGAAGCTGCTTTACTTCCCTTTTATCCAGCATGACCGGTTCCGGATCATCTTTGTGTTCCTCCATCAGCATAGTCAGATTGTCATGGATATTTTTGACTGTTTCATAATTACATTCTTCACCGAGAGTGTCGGAAATAACAGCCTGGAATGATTCCTTCTGTTCCCCGGCAGTAAGGGAAGCTTCACAGCCAAACATATTTTCCACAAATTCTGCCTGAAGTTCTTCCGGCTTTTTTGAATAGTAGAGCATCGCATGCAGGTCAGTGCTGCGATCATTAAATGCCGGGAACAGGAAACCGCGTTCCGGAAGTTCCACGATCCAGTCACGGATACGGTCACGGATGCGGTTTTCCGCTTCGTTGTAGCACAGTCCGGCTTTGGAGAGCCTGACCGGGCAGATGCAGCACAGGATGTATTCGTAAACCTCATCGGAAGAATCGAACATCTCTGTATTATCTTTGGCCTTTCCAGGAACATCGTAGGCAGCATGTACGAGAATGATAAAATAATTTTCCGCATTGTAATAATGTTCGATGATCTTGTCATAACATTCATCAACAAGAGCATCATCCGTCAGACGGCTGTTTTTTAAACGCAGCAGAAATTCCTGCTCGCCGCCTTCCGCCTCTGCTTTCAGTGGAAATTCCAGATTCAGCAGATTTTTGCCGATCGTTCCGGAAAGTGTCTTCTTGAAAATTTCAAAATATTTAAACATTTCTTCATCAGAAAGCGAAAGAAATGATTCACGCATCTCCAGACGTTTTTCCTTTTCCGAATCGACATAACAGCCGCAGATTCGGGAAATCGTACAGTTGTCCGGTGTGAATTGCTTCTTTAACTCAGAAATCTCTTTTTTATTCATAGGTATCCTCCCCTGTGGTTTGTCTATATCAATGAGCCATACGTGATTTTTCCGTATTTTGTACTCTCAAAATCACGAAAACATTCGGAATTCGCATATTTACTGCGCAAATAGCTGCCTCCTCATGTTTTGGCGGTCCTCATAGACACAAATACGTATGCAAGCATCCGTTTTGTGTCCATTTGTCCCTTGAATCATCAGTATTTTAATATACACCCGGACAAAAAGCAAGAAATGAAAAATTGCCGTTTCTTATTGACAAACGCAGGATTTTGCCCTAAACTGATGAATGAAACAGAGCTGACAGCTCGTCATAGGGGCAAGACGAAGAAAAGGGATAGTACATTTCGGACAATCTACAGAGAGGGGATCACTGGTGCGAGATTCCTGTGCGGAAGAGATGGAACCTGCCTTGGAGTCCTGTATGAAAATACAGCGTAGTTCCGGCGATAACGGAAAATGAGTGAGTACTGTTTTTAACAGTGCTAATCAGGGTGGTACCGCCGAAGAGATGACAAGTCCTTGGTTCCTGCGTTCACGCAGAGACCGGGGCTTTTTTATTAGGTGCCAAAGAGGAGAATTGTGAGAGTACCATGTATGAAACGATTTGTATGGCATCTTCTGGCTTTAATATTTTCAGCAAGAAAAGGAGAAAACGATGGCAAAAGAAAAGAAATTAGTTGAAGCAATCACATCTATGGATGAAGATTTTGCACAGTGGTATACCGATGTGGTAAAAAAAGCAGAGCTGATCGATTATACCAGCGTAAAAGGATGTATGGCGATCAAACCGGCAGGCTATGCAATCTGGGAGAATATCCAGCATGAGCTGGATCGCAGATTCAAAGAGACCGGTGTACAGAATGTATACATGCCGATGCTGATCCCGGAAAGTCTGCTTCAGAAAGAAAAAGATCATGTAGAAGGTTTTGCACCGGAAGTAGCATGGGTAACACACGGAGGACTGGAGCCGCTTCAGGAGCGTATGTGTGTACGTCCAACTTCTGAGACACTGTTCTGCGATTTCTACTCCAGAGATATTCATTCTTACCGTGATCTGCCGAAAGTATACAATCAGTGGTGTTCTGTTATGCGTTGGGAGAAGACAACAAGACCGTTTTTGCGTTCCAGAGAGTTCTTATGGCAGGAAGGACATACCGCACACGCAACAGCAGAAGAAGCAGAAGCACGTACGATCCAGATGCTGAATGTTTATGCAGATTTCTGTGAAGAAGTTCTGGCGATCCCGGTTGTAAAAGGAAGAAAGACCGACAAAGAAAAATTTGCCGGAGCAGAAGCAACTTACACGATTGAATCCCTGATGCACGACGGAAAAGCACTGCAGTCCGGAACAAGCCACAATTTCGGTGATGGATTTGCAAAAGCTTATGATATCCAGTTTACAGACCGTGACAACAAACTGAAATATGTTCACCAGACATCCTGGGGTATGACCACACGTATGATCGGTGCGATCATCATGGTACATGGAGATAACAGCGGTCTGGTGCTGCCGCCGAGAATCGCTCCGGTACAGGTAGATATCATCCCGATCCAGCAGAAAAAGGCAGGCATCCTGGAGAAAGCAGCAGAAGTGGAAGCAACACTGAAAGCGGCTGGATTAAGAGTGAAAACAGATGATACTGACAGAAGTCCGGGATGGAAATTCTCCGAGCAGGAGATGCGTGGTATTCCGGTTCGTGTGGAGATGGGACCAAAAGATATCGAAGCAGGTCAGGCTGTTGTCGTACGCCGTGACACACGTGAAAAGATCACCGTAGCAATTGACGAACTGGCAGCAGAATTGCCGAAGATCCTGGATAGCATGCAGAAAGATATGCTGGAGAGAGCACGCAAACACAGAGATGCACATACTTATGTTGCTCATAACATGGAAGAGTTAAAAGACATCGCAGACAACAAACCAGGATTTATCAAGGCAATGTGGTGCGGTGAACGTGAATGTGAAGATAAATTAAAAGAAGATGCAGGAATCACATCACGCTGTATGCCGTTTGAACAGGAAACCATTTCCGACGTATGCGTATGCTGCGGAAAAACGGCGAAAAAAATGGTATACTGGGGCAAAGCATATTAAAAAATACTGAACGCAGATCAAGAAGCAGCGAAAAAGGCTGTAAATATTCGCTTTAAAACGAAAAGGCCGTAACCTTTCGAAACAAAAATTGTTTTCGAAAGGTTACGGCTGTTTTTGTATCAGATGTGAGATGAGTTACGTCTCTGTCATTGCCGGAAGTGTTTGTAAACGTGTGCCAAGTCTCATGTGAGATAGACTTGGACGGACTGTTTTGGAGAGGTGGAGGTTATTTCTCAGGCTTGCGGTATGCGTACACAGCCAGTCCGTCTTTCATAGGAAGTTTCGGAGATCCCTGAATCAGCGGAAGTGCATAATCAATAAATGCCTGAGCAATATCAGTTCCGTCTTTTGTGATCCATTCAACAGGAACCGTCTTTTCCTGATTGCAGATCAGGTTGACATCCTCAAGGCCACATTCCATCACGTATGGTTTGTCAGATTTACGGACAAAGCTGACCATCTTGCCGGTTTCACCGCTGATGGCAGAAGTCACGCCGAAAGCTCCGGCCTGTGCAGCTTCCAGTGCATCCGTTTCAGACTGCAGGAAGGCAGAACATCTCTGATTGACATTCAGCTCGACCGAGCGAACTTTTACACCGAGGCGGTCACGCACCAGATTTTCCAGATATTTGCCGCAGCCGGTCAGCATTTTGTGTCCAAATGCATCGACACCTGCAGAGGCTGCATATTCACAGATAAAGGTGCCATCCTTGTCATGAATGCCTTCGGATACACAGACGATCAGGTTGTTTTTTGTCTTAAAACATTCTTCCAGAGAAGCAAGGAAAGATTCCTGGTCAAAATCCGCCTCCGGCAGATAAATCAGTACCGGGTTGTCCTGCTCGAATTTGCGGGCAAGTACGGATGCTGCGGTCAGCCAGCCGGCATGGCGGCCCATGATCTCAATGATGGTAACAGATTTTGTGTTATAAACAGAAGCGTCCAGTCCGATTTCACAGACGGAAGCAGCCACATATTTTGCGGCACTGCCGAATCCCGGTGTGTGGTCGGTGAGGATCAGGTCGTTGTCGATCGTTTTCGGAATACCCATGATACGTACATCAATGTTGTGGGCAGCAGCATAGCGGGAAAGCTTGCTGACCGTATCCATAGAATCGTTTCCTCCTATATAAAAGAAGTAACCGATGTTCATCTCTTCAAATTTCTGAAACAGTAGAGGATAGATCGCATCATTTAAATCATCCGGAAGTTTGAAACGGCAGGAACCAAGGTAAGCCCCTGGAGTTGTACGCAGAGCTTCCAGTGTATCGTTATCCAGTTCTTTCATATCCATAAAGCGTCCGTCTAAAAATCCCTGGATGCCGTTGATCATGCCGTAGACATGTTCAATCTCTTCGCTGCGGTTAAAACCTTCACGGATCACACCGTAAAGACTGCTGTTGATAACGGCGGTCGGTCCGCCGGACTGTCCTACAATTAAATTTTTCACAAGTTAAGCTCCTTTCAGCTTCTTTTTGGCATTCCTTTCTATTTTACTACATTTCCTGAAAAAAAACTATTATGAATCGCGGGAAATTCTAAAAATAATTCTCTCTGTTTCATCCATTACTTTTTCAGAATATTTTTGGAAATATTCAGGAAAAGTCAAAGAAACCGACCGAAAAATTTACGGAATCTCGTACAAACGAGGTAAAAACATAAAAAATAATTGACAAGCACAAAACCCGGCGGTATTATAGAACACAAGATTTTTTATTAAAATATAATAAAGATAAAAAATCTGTAAAGTGAAGTTTTAGAAGGAGGAAAAATATTATGAAAAAATTCACAAGATTTTTTGCTACCGTTGCAGCAGTCTCTATGGTAGCTGCTTCTTTGGCAGGATGTGGAAGTAAATCTGACAACACAGCAAGCACAGACACAACTGCTGATTCAGCAACAGCAGGTGATACACTGAAGATTGGCGGAATCGGACCGATCACCGGAGGAGCAGCCGTATATGGACTGGCTGTTAAAAATGCAGCAGAGCTGGCAGTAAAAGAGATCAACGAAGCAGGCGGTATCAACGGCATGCAGGTTGAATTTAAATTTGAAGATGATGAGCATGATGCAGAAAAATCTGTAAACGCTTACAACTCCCTGAAAGACTGGGGTATGCAGATGCTGATGGGTACTGTTACATCAACACCGTGTACAGCAGTTGTTGAGAAAACACATGAAGACAATATGTTCCAGCTGACACCGTCAGGTTCCGCTGTAGAATCTATCAAATATGACAATGCATTCCGTGTATGCTTTTCTGACCCGGGTCAGGGTACTGCATCTGCAAAATACATCGGTGAGAATAAGCTGGCATCAAAAGTAGCCGTTATCTACAACAGCTCTGATGTATATTCTTCCGGTATTTATCAGAAATTTGCAGAAGAGGCAAAAAATCAGGACTTCGAAGTTGTTTCTGCTGAAGCATTTACCGAAGACAGCAAGACAGACTTCTCAGTACAGCTGCAGAAAGCAAAGGATGCAGGTGCTGACATGGTATTCCTGCCGATCTACTATACAGAAGCTTCTCTGATCCTGACACAGGCAAACTCCATGGGTTATGCTCCGACATTCTTCGGATGTGACGGTCTGGATGGTCTGCTGGCAGTTAAGAACTTCGATACAAAACTGGCTGATGGAGTTATGCTTCTGACACCGTTTGCAGCTGATGCAGATGATGAAAAGACACAGGCATTTGTTTCTGCTTACAAAGAAGCTTACGGCGATACACCGAACCAGTTCGCAGCGGATACTTACGATGCAATCTATATCATGAAAGCAGCAGCAGAAAAAGCAGGTGTGACAGCTGATATGAGCGTAAGCGACATCTGTGATGCAATGAAAACTGCCATGACAGAGATCAGCTACGATGGTCTGACCGGTGAAGGTATGACCTGGACAGCAGACGGTGAGCCGGACAAGGCACCAAAAGCTGTCGTGATCAAAGATGGTGCTTACGTAGCAATGTAATGATGCCGGTGTCGATTGTGGGAGTGCGAAGCACGGAACATCCACAGGCATGTCAGGTGGGGATTTTTGCCCCCAACATCATCGTAATAAAAATGAAGAGGCACTTACAGTTCGGTAAGGAAGCCCAGAGGAGGGCTGCCATGGGCAGCCCTTTTTCCTGTTATAAGCGAATCCTATTGAATAAGTAGGCAAACACAGAAAACAACCATACACAGATATCAAAGGTAGACTTGTAAAGTCTGTTTTTGATATCTGTGTGGTATTCTTATTTTTAAGAAAACGATGGTTATATTAAAAATACGACAAGGGGTGTGCGTATGAGTTTTATTTCTTATCTGATCAACGGTATCAGCCTTGGAAGTGTCTATGCAATCATAGCACTTGGCTATACAATGGTATACGGTATCGCAAAGATGCTGAATTTTGCACATGGTGATATCATCATGGTAGGCGGTTATGCAGCTTTTATCTCCATGAATTCTTTAGGCGTGAATCCAATTCTGGCAGTTATATTATCAGTTGTCATCTGTACGATTCTCGGACTGGTTATTGAGCGTGTTGCTTACCGTCCGCTTCGAAATGCATCTTCACCGCTGGCTGTTCTGATCACAGCGATCGGTGTCAGCTATCTGCTTCAGAACCTTGCACTTCTGATGTTCGGTGCAGATACAAAATCTTTTACATCTGTTGTAACAGTTCCGGCAGTTGTGCTGGCAGGCGGAAAACTGACGATCTCCGGTGAGACGATCGTTACTGTTCTTGCATGTATGATCATCATGATCGGTCTGACACTGTTCATCAACAAGACAAAAGCAGGTCAGGCAATGCTGGCAGTTTCGGAAGACCGGGGTGCTGCACAGCTGATGGGCATCAATGTAAATGGAACAATTGCCCTTACCTTTGCAATCGGTTCTGCACTGGCAGCAATCGCAGCGGTTCTGCTGTGTTCTGCTTATCCTTCTCTGACACCGTACACCGGAGCCATGCCTGGTATCAAAGCATTCGTAGCCGCTGTATTTGGCGGTATCGGATCGATTCCGGGAGCACTGATCGGAGGTATTTTGCTTGGTATTATTGAAATTCTCGGCAAAGCATATATTTCCTCTCAGATGGCAGATGCGATCGTATTCGGAGTTCTGATCGTTGTACTTCTGGTAAAACCAAGCGGATTGCTTGGAAAGCAGATTCAGGAGAAAGTGTAGGTGGCAGCGATGAAAAAATTAAAATTAAACAAAACGACAAAAAACAATCTGATCACATACGGAATCGTCATCCTCGCTTATATCATCGTAGAAGCAATGCTGGCAGGAGGTCAGATCTCCAGTCTGATGAAGGGACTTTTAGTTCCGCTCTGTGTTTATGTGATTCTGGCTGTATCTTTGAATCTTGTGGTAGGTATTTTAGGTGAGCTGAGTCTTGGACATGCAGGATTTATGTGTGTGGGTGCATTCTCCAGTGCATTCTTCTCAAAATGCACCGCAGGAATGATGCCGGATGGACTTCGTTTCTTTCTGGCACTGCTGATCGGAGCTGCTGTTGCGGCTCTGTTCGGACTGATCATCGGAATCCCGGTACTGCGACTGAAAGGTGACTACCTGGCGATCGTTACCCTGGCATTTGGTGAGATCATCAAGAACCTGATCAACGTATTCTTTATCGGAAAAGATGCAAATGGTTTCCATTTTTCTATGAAGGATGCCATGTCGCTGAACATGGACGGAGGAGATGTTATCATTAACGGACCACAGGGAATCACCGGAACGCCAAATGATTCTACGTTTACCATCGGCGTGATCCTGGTACTGATCACACTGGTTATCGTACTGCATCTGATCAATTCCAGAGACGGACGTGCGATCATGTCTATCCGTGACAACCGTATCGCAGCTGAGTCTGTCGGTATCAATATTACAAAATACAAACTGATGGCATTTATTATTTCAGCAGCCCTTGCCGGAGTTGCCGGTGTTCTGTATGCACATAACCTGGCTACCCTGACTGCACTGCCGAAAAACTTTGGTTATAACCAGTCGATCATGATCCTGGTATTTGTTGTACTTGGCGGTATCGGAAGCACAAGAGGTTCTATGATCGCAGCCGTTGTACTGACACTGCTTCCGGAGCTTCTGCGCGGACTGAATGACTACCGTATGCTGATCTATGCAATCGTCCTGATCGTGATGATGCTTCTGAACTGGAGCCCGAAAGCACTGGAAATGAGAGAACGTTATTCACCGAAGCGTCTGCTTGCAAAGAGAAAAGAAGCAAAGGAGGCGAAATAATATGGAGAACATGTTAGAGGTAAAGAATCTGAGCATTTCATTCGGAGGACTGCGTGCCGTATCCGAATTTGATATGAATATCGGGAAAGGTCAGCTCTATGGCCTGATCGGACCGAACGGTGCCGGAAAAACAACCATATTTAACTTGCTGACAGGTGTTTACAAACCGGATGAAGGTATTGTAAAATTAGATGGACAGGACATTACCGGAAAGAAGACCATTGATATCAACAAAGCAGGTATCGCCCGTACTTTCCAGAATATCCGCCTGTTCTCACAGATGTCCGTACTGGACAATGTAAAAGTAGGACTGCACAATCATCATCACTACAATACGCTCGAAGGGATTCTGCGTCTGCCGCGTTACCGTAAGGTGGAAAAAGAGATGAATGAACGTGCGATGGAGCTTTTGAAAGTGTTCGACCTTGAGAAGGATGCCGAGTATCTGGCTTCTAATCTGCCATATGGACAGCAGAGAAAACTGGAGATCGCCAGAGCACTTGCAACTGATCCGAAGCTTCTGCTTCTGGATGAGCCGGCAGCCGGCATGAATCCGAACGAGACAAAAGAACTGATGGAAACGATCAGCTTTGTGCGTGATCATTTTAATATGACAATCCTTCTGATCGAACACGACATGAAACTGGTTTCCGGTATCTGTGAAGAGCTGACCGTACTGAATTTCGGAAAAGTACTGGCACAGGGACCGACTGCGGAAGTACTGAATGATCCGCAGGTTATCACAGCATATCTGGGAGAATAGGAGGAAATGGACTTATGGCAATGCTTGAGGTAAAAGATCTGAATGTATACTACGGTATGATTCAGGCGATCAAGGGGATTTCCTTTGAAGTAAATCAGGGAGAAGTCATCGCACTGATCGGTGCCAACGGAGCCGGAAAGACTACAACACTTCATGCAGTCACAGGGCTGACACCGGTGAAATCAGGCCATATTTTCTTCGAAGGAAAAGATATTACAAAAGTGCCGGCTCACAAGATCGTTTCTATGGGAATGGCACACGTTCCGGAAGGACGACGCGTATTTGCACAACTCAGTGTTTATCAGAACCTGAAAATGGGTGCTTATACACGAAAAGACAAAGACGAGATCAGGCAGACACTTGATATGGTATATGAGCATTTCCCGCGTCTGGAAGAACGTAAGAACCAGATGGCAGGTACGCTTTCCGGCGGTGAACAGCAGATGCTTGCAATGGGACGTGCACTGATGTCTCATCCGAAGATCATCCTTATGGATGAACCGTCTATGGGACTTTCACCGATTTTTGTAAATGAGATTTTCGAAATTATCAAGAAAGTCAGTGCAGCCGGCACGACCGTACTTCTGGTAGAGCAGAATGCAAAGAAAGCACTCTCCATCGCAGACAGAGCATATGTCCTGGAAACAGGCAAAATTATCTTACAGGGTGATGCAGACAAGCTGTTAAATGATGAGTCTGTCAAGAAAGCATACCTTGGAGAATAAAAGGGGGTTTGTGCTATGGGAAAACTGATCGTTACGATCGCAAGACAGTATGGAAGCGGTGGAAAAACCATCGGTCAGATGCTGGCAGAAAATCTGGGTGTAAACTGTTATAACAGAGAAATTCTGCGTATGGCATCCGATGACAGCGGAATCAAAGAAGAGCTGTTCAATCAGGCAGATGAAAAACTTCGCAATAATCCGCTCTTTGGAAATTCCACAAGAATCTACAAAGGCGGGCTGATCCAGCCGGATCATGGCGGATTTGTCTCCGCAGACAATCTCTTTAATTATCAGGCAAAAGTGATCAAAGAACTGGCAGAGAAAGAGTCCTGTGTATTTATCGGACGCTGTGCAGACTTTGTTCTCAAAGACCGCCCGGATGTGATGAGCGTCTTTATCCATGCACCGCAGGATTACTGCCTGGCACGTGGTATGGAACGCAACTCCATGACGGAAAAAGAGATGGAAAGATTTATAGCAAAGACAGACAAGTATCGAGGTGATTTCTATCATTATTATACCGGACGCACCTGGAACGATGCGAGAAATTACGATCTGTGTCTGGACAGCAGCAAGCTTGGATTTGACAAATGCGTAGAAGCAATCAAGGCATACGCAAAAGTAAGATTTGGCGAAGATATTTTTGAATAAGCGTCCAGCAATACAATAAGTATCAGGAGCAGATGTGAGATACTTGCATAAATAAAGCAAGAATGCGGCAGGGAGAGGAAACTTTCTCTGTCGTTTTTGTCTCTTAGCTGAAGAAAACTTTTTATAGCGATTCTGTCAGGTAAATGTCAGCAGAGTTGACCAGAATTGCATGCCAGATCTCATTTGCGTTCGACTTAAAAAGAAGCAGGCAACAAACAGGTGTGTTTGAGTCAAATTTATGTGGAGAGGATAATATGACACTACGAGAAGAAGCAGATAAAATCATAAAAGAAGCGATCACAAAAGTACTGCCGGATGAGGCAGTGAAACAGGCACTGAAAAACAGAAAACCAGTAAAAGGAAAACTTTACCTTGTGGCGGTTGGAAAAGCAGCCTGGCAGATGGCAAATGCAGCCGCAAACCTCCTGAATGGACAGATTGAGAAAGGGATTGTGATCACGAAATACGGACATATTCAGGGAGACATTCCGGGGATCGAATGTTTTGAAGCAGGACATCCGGTTCCGGATACAAATACCTTTGCGGCCACACAGAAAGTGATCGAGCTGACAGAAGAATTGCAGGCAGACGATCAGGTACTATTTCTGCTTTCCGGAGGCGGCTCCGCCCTTTTTGAAAAACCATTGATAAGTACAGAAGAATTATCGGATATAACAAAGCAGCTGCTTGCATGCGGGGCAGATATTGTAGAAATGAACACCATACGGAAAAGACTGTCCGCAGTCAAAGGCGGAAAATTTGCCGGACTCTGTGAACCGGCAGCCATATTTGCGATTGTACTGAGCGATATCGTCGGAGATCCGCTTGATATGATCGCATCCGGACCGGCATATGCAGACTCTTCGACCGCATCCGATGCAATCGCAATCGCAGAAAAATATCACTTAAAACTCAGCGAGAAGGCAAGAACATTACTGGAGATGAAAACAGCAAAAGCAGTAACAAATGTGGAAACCAGGATCACCGGAAGCGTCAGAAATCTGTGCCTGGCAGCAAAAGAAGCCTGCGAAAAACTTGGCTACGAAAGCATGATCCTCACAGATGCCCTGCAGTGTGAGGCAAAAGAAGCAGGAGCATTTTTAGCAGCGATCGCAAAAACACATCAAAATACAGACAAAAGCCTTGCTTTTATCGCGGGAGGCGAGACGATCGTCCACGTGACAGGAAAAGGACTCGGCGGACGCAACCAGGAGCTGGCACTTGCGGCGGCAGAAGGACTGGCTGCATGCAGAAATACTGCCATTTTCAGCGTCGGAAGCGACGGAACCGACGGACCGACCGATGCAGCCGGTGGCTATTGCGATGAAAATACAAAAAGAAAACTGCAGCTGGAAGGAATGGACGTTTATGAAGTGCTGAAAGAAAATGATGCCTACCATGCACTGAAAAAGACAGGAGGACTGATCATTACCGGAGCAACCGGGACAAATGTGAACGATGTGGCAGTGGTGCTGATACGGCGGAGATTCTTGTGATAATCAGCTTTTCACTCGGGAAGGCCCCCTTTTTGGTAACCTTCCGAAAACTGGAGTTCACACTTTCAATTGGGTTTGTCGGGGTATCGTCAAAAATAGTGTGTAAAATAATACAGCCATGATGAATCCGAACAGGAAATGCAGCGTGTCAGGAGATTGTTTTCGAATCATCATAGCGTCATATTTTACATATAAGTTTTCTTAATGCCCATCTTTTTGCCCTTCGGATAAGAAGCATCCCTCGCTCTAAAGAGCTCGGTCAATTTTTATTTTGCTACTTATTGCCAATCCATTGTTTTGCGATTTCGACATTTACTTGCAGTGCCGAAGCAATTTGCTCAACCGGAACGTGAAGTTCTGCAAAAGCAATAGCAGCATCCTTTTTTGCAGTATCAATGCCGCTATTAAATCCGTTATTAAATCCATCGCTGAATCCAGCAGCCACACCAGCTTCATACTCGGTTTTTCGTAATTTGCGTTCTTCCTCTTCTTTGTCGTATTCGAATATACTCATCGAGATCACCTCCGATTTATTTGCACGAAGAAATTCGGAAAGAATGTCGTTACGGATACATTCATCAACCGCCAGCTTAACTGCTTCGTTCAAATCCAATTCCTTCGCATACTTACGGACACAGTGTACATACTGCGCATATTCTCTTAAAGTCTGGCATTGTTCCATCAGCTCTTTATTAAGCCCTTCATTGATGTTTATTGTCAGCACTTCCAGCTCCAGTTTCGGTTCGCCGGACAGATTTTCGAAAGATTCTGACAAATGGTTTAACCAATGGTCTTTCTTTTTTTCAGTTCCATTATAAAATACAATAAACTGTGGTGCCGGGATTTTCAGCAGTGTGGAAGAGTAAAGCGATTTATGATCGACTAACTTCTGATATTCGCTGGAAATATAGAATAAATCACGCAGCGGCATATTTGGGTTATAAGTAGACTGATGTTCATATAGAAACAAGTCAGTACCAATAATGAAAGCCAGATCATTTTTCATTCCCATATAAATAGCATTCTCCAATGTGACAATCTCAAGCATTTCAGGGTCATCGTAATGTGAACCGCTAACTGCATTATAAAGCGACAATAAATTTTGACGGTCAGAAAACAGCATACGAAATACCGTATCCTTGTAATTACGATTTGCAGTTGCTTGTTCTTTTTGAGCCATAGGCAGTACCTCCTTATGCAGGAGTGTACCAAAATGCGACAGCCATACGGTTTATACTCTTTTTCACAGTTTGAAACTCCTGCTTTTTAAATTGATTTGTTTGATTGAAAAGCATGAATTTCTGAAGTGTGAATTAGAAAATATAGATGGCAGGATGCCAAGAACGTTAAGAAATATGCTTTGAAAATATATTACCACATAGCTCTCATTATTTCAATATGTTTTAAAAAGATAATTAAAGTCAACATAAGCAATAAGATTCCAACGACTGTATAGAAAAGCAGATACAAATTTTTACTTTGCAACATAGTATAGAAACAAAATACAGAAAGCAGCATTTTATGAATGATCAGAAGCTTGAAAATCTTCTAAATCTTGCACTGGATGCTACAGATGCAGAACGGGAAAAATCTTTAAACATGAATTTCGGGTATGACAGGCAGAATCGGATTTGGGAGCTGATCGTGCGATATCACGGTGATCTTTCCGGGGTTGGGGAGCGGACAAAAGAGATTATCCTGTTATCCGGCGGCTATGCGATCATTACGGCAGAAGAGAGCGAGATTGACTGGATTTCCTCGCAGCCGGAAGTCGAATACATCGAAAAGCCGAAAAGACTGTTTTTTTCAGCAGCACAGGGCAGAAGTGCCTCCTGTATCAATCCACTTCAGACCGGGGCATTTGATCTGAGAGGCCAGGGCGTTTTGGTGGCGGTGATCGATTCCGGCGTAGACTATTTTCATCCGGATTTCCGAAATGAGGATGGTACAACCAGAATCGTGTCACTTTGGGATCAGACAATCCAAAGACCAAAAAGAAATGATGCAATGGAGACAGATAGAACAAGCAAAGGAGAAAATATATCGGAAGAAGGGACAGAAGACACAGGAAAAATCAAAGAAGGAACCGGCGAAGAAATCCGGGGTGTGGAATATACAAAAGAGCAGATCAATGAGGCACTTGCTGCCGGAAGCAGAGAAGCAGGATATCGCATCGTTCCATCCAGAGATCTGAGCGGACACGGAACGGAAGTACTCGGTATCGCAGCCGGAAATGGTCAGGCATCCGGCGGACAGTATCGTGGTGTGGCATCGAAGAGCGATATTCTGGTCGTGAAAATCGGAACAGCCGGTTCAGAGTTTGCCGGAACCGTAGAACTGATGCTGGCACTGGACTACGTGATCAGAAAAGCGATGGAACTTGGGAAGCCTGTTGCGATCAACCTGAGCTTTGGAAATGTATATGGCTCGCATGTGCCATATACCAGAGGCATTCTTGGATTAAACAGAAGTTAAAAAACAATCCTGCAGCTTAACAACAATTTAATGAAAATGGCAGAATCTGTCTGTTACAATACAAGTAACGAAAGCTTTCGAATCTGAAACGGAGAAAAGACTATGCAGATGAAAGAGGTCATAAGATCAAAGCGAAAAGAGTGCGGTTATACGCAAGAGCAGGTTACGTTCTTTCGAGAAAATAAAAATTGACCGTTGGTTTCCCGGCAGGTGTAAAGAACTGAAATGCCGCACATTTTAAAATAGTGTTTGCAAAAGAA
>OLSG01001907.1_pt1 | contig 19434 bp, 18 predicted proteins | sample 1673041 | NCBI WGS metagenome assembly OLSG01 (sample SAMEA3136749, study PRJEB25190) | human gut metagenome | reverse complement strand
CCGTCCCCAATTGAACTTTAACCTGTCCCTTTTTGTAATCGTCAAAACAATTCCAATTATTTCAAAAAGTCTGGATCTTCAAAATAGTTTATCTTCATAGAATTTTTTACATCTCGAAGTGTTTCTGCAGCTTTTGCCTCTGCAACCTTGCTTCCTTCTTTGAGAATGTCGTATACATCCGGAAGTCTCTTCTCCCATGATTTTCTTCTCTCGCGGATTGGTGCAAGTTCTGCCTGCATTACATTGTTCAGGAATTTTTTTACTTTTACATCTCCAAGTCCACCGCGTTTGTAATGTTCTTTCAGTTCCTCCAGGTTTGCATAATCTGGAAGAAATTCGTCTACATAATCCTGCTTGCAGAATGCATCAAGATAAATGAATACCGGGTTGCCTTCTACCTGCCCTGGATCTTCGACTCTTAAATGATTCGGATCTGTGAACATGGACATAACTTTTTTCTTAATGTCTTCTGCTTCATCTGACAGGTAAATACAATTTCCAAGTGATTTACTCATCTTTGCCTTACCGTCGATTCCCGGCAGTCTCAGGCATGCTTTGTTAGATGGAAGAATAATATCTGGCTCTGTCAGTGTCTCACCATACACGCTGTTGAATTTGTGTACGATTTCTTTACACTGCTCCAGCATCGGCAGCTGATCCTCTCCTACCGGTACAGTTGTTGCACGAAACGCCGTGATATCTGCTGCCTGACTGATCGGATAGCAGAAAAATCCGACCGGAATGCTTGCCTCAAAATTTCTCTGCTGAATCTCGGCTTTTACTGTAGGGTTCCTCTGTACCCTGGACACTGTAACCAGATTCATATAATAAAATGTAAGCTCTGTCAGTTCCGGAACCATAGACTGAATGAAAATATTAGATTTTGCCGGGTCGATTCCGCAAGCAAGATAATCCAGTGCCACATTCATAATATTCTGTCTTACTTTCTCTGGATGTTCCGCATTGTCTGTCAATGCCTGAGCATCTGCAATCATAATATAGATTTCATCATAATCACCGGAATTCTGCAATTTCACACGCTCCTGCAGTGATCCTACATAATGTCCCACATGAAGACGTCCTGTTGGTCTGTCACCGGTTAAGATAATTTTCTTCATTTTTTGTTCTCCTTAGCATATATTTTACATAATCTGTATCCATATACAATTACATGTCTTTATAATCTGCCTGCTTTCCTTATATTATCTATGCTTAAAGCGTAGATTCAAAGCAAGCAATATCTACGCAAGCAATATCTACGCAGGCAATATCTTTGTTCATTATAAGCTTTTCTTAAGAAAGCGTCAATACACGAACACAGTAATTCGTTAAACTGTAGGTTTAGGTTTATCCTGTAAATCTATATTATAAATCTATTCTTTTATTATTATGCTACACCTTGTTGTCCTTTCTTACATGCTACTTCGAATTCTCTTAATTTTCTTTTTGCTTCTTCACTCAAATTTCCCGGCACATCAATCTGGACCGTCACATATTGATCTCCATGCTGATTCTTATCTTTCATAGAAACAATTCCTTTGCCTCTCAAACGAATCTTTGTTCCGGACTGAGTTCCCGGATTAATCTTGCACAATACATTTCCGTGAAGTGTCTCAACCTTCACCTCACCACCAAGTACTGCTGTTGTGAATGGAACTCTGACTGTTGTGTAAACATCCATGCCCTTCCGTTCATATCCTGGTTTTGATGCGACTTTCACTTTCAGAAGAAGATCTCCTGCTTTTCCGCCATTGATTCCCGGATTTCCTTTTCCGCGAAGCCGAATACTCTTACCCGTATCAATGCCGGCCGGAATCTTTACCTTCAATGCTTTGCCTACTGCTTTTCCATTATTTTCCGTCAAATGTATGACTTTCTCACAACCAAAGGCAGCTTCGTCAAATCCTACTGTAATTTCTGCTGTAACATCTGCTCCGCCCTGGCTGTAATTTGCATACGATCCACTTTCGCCAAAGCCACTTCCACTAAAGCTGCTTCCTCCAAAGCCACTTCCACTAAAACCAGTGCCGCCAAAGCCACTTCTTCCAAAGCCACTTCCACTAAAGCCACTCCTTGATCCTTTCGAAGAACTTCTTGTAGCGCCGCCAAAGCCACCAAAGCTTCCTCCAAAAATGTTCTTCAGGAAATCGTCCATATCGCCATTTCCTTCAAAATGATATTCATGGAATGTACCGTCCGGTCCTGCATACTGGTAAGTACCGCCTCCATTTCTGCTATAAGCGCCACCATAAGCACCACCTGCTGCACCGCTTCCATCGAATGCAGCATGACCAAACTGGTCGTACATTTTTTTCTTTTCCGGGTCACTTAATATATTGTAGGCTTCTGTTGCTTCCTTGAAGCGCTCTGCCGCCTGTGCATTTCCCTGATTTGTATCCGGGTGGTATTTTTTTGCCAGTTTGCGATATGCCTTTTTTATTGTGTTCTTGTCTGCATCCCGGCTAACTCCTAGGACTTCATAATAATCTCTTTTTGCTGACATAATCTGTTCCTCCCTTAGTTTGCTGTTTTTCATATTCAAGAATGTCTGCAGATTGTATTCTGATACCCTCTGATATCTTAAATTACCCCACAGGAATTTACCTGTGGGGTAATCATATCTGCCATAAAACATAATTTCTCGATTACTTCAGAACTCTCTTTTGTTCTACTTGTAATATAACACTCATTTTTTATAATGTCAACATAAGATTATATTTTTTTAACGCCCGGAATTATTCATATTTACAACCAATAGGCTCGCCCATTTTTACCAATGTCTCTGCCTGTGCTTTTGTATTGTGGATAATATCCTTGTCCGGTTCTGCCATGCCAGGCTCTGTCATCACCACAATCGTAGAACCACCGAATTCGAACATTCCTTTTTCGTCACCACGTTTTACCTGAGCAGAATCTTCTTCATGATTATTGATTTTTCCAACCATCAAAGCTCCTACTTCCATAAGAAGGATTGTTCCTAGCTCCTTTGTCTTTAGAAGACAGTATTCCCTCGAATTCATTTTGTAAATTGGATAGTAATCATTTGCCACTGGGTTCACTGTATGAAGTACGCCGCGAATCTTCCGCTGCCTTGACTTTCGTCCATCTGCCACATAGCAGTACCGGTGATAATCATCCACTGTCAGACGGATCACATAAATCCAGCCGCCCATATAACGTTCTGCCAAACGCTCATCTTTTAAAAGCTGCGCTGCCGAGTACTGTGTGTGTTTGATCCAGAATCTCCCTTTCTGCGTGATTGGATATGCAGTGACTTTTCCGTCGCTTGGGCTGATCAGAATATTTTTCTGTTCATTGATCGGTCTTTGCTCCGCCTTGATCTTCCTTGTAAAAAATGCATTATAGGAATCAAATTCTTGCTTTTCATAAATGCCAAGATCAATGTGATTCTTTTTTACAAAGGAAGGGATTATCCTCCTGGAAAGTCTTGTACTTAAAAACTTTCCACAAATATCAGAAACTGCCGGAGACAAAAATGGGCGGAGCAGCATTCTGGTCAGCGCATGACCATAAATAACTTCTAACAGGTGATCCTGTCCAGTCGTTCCGTCTATTTTCGTTCCATCACGAGTGATATATGTCACAGCCATGTCTTTTCCCTCACTTAATGTTCAATCTCTCATATATTCTTTCACGATTCCACCTGACTTTGCAGGAATTCTCTACCAGATATGCAGTCCATGCAGCACTGCCAGTGCGACAATGACAACCATGACAGTCTGTCCCAGCTTCTTCGGCTTGCGGAGTCTGAAATTTGTGATAAACAAAAGTCCGATGATCAGTACAAGCGCATGCAAGGCAATGATAAAATCTTTGCCAAGTATCGGACGGAACACATATAAAATAGGAAGTGCAACTGCCATAGAAGTAATCGGAAGTCCTTGATAACATTCCCTGTTTTCCGTGGTCTCTTCCTGACGGATTTCTTCAGACACATTATACCATGCCAGACGGATCAGTCCTGCCAGCACATAGAACATCAGAATCGTAACTCCGATACCATGGTTCATTCCCATACGATATGCGATCAATGTCGGACCCACACCAAAACAGATAATATCTGCCAACGAATCAATCTGAATTCCAAACTTTTTCTCCGCTTCAGTACGATTTTTTTTCGTCCGGGCAATCTTGCCGTCAAACATATCACAAAATCCTGACAGTGCCAGACAGACAATCGCCATTCTCGGATAACCATTCACGGAAAACAGCATTCCCCCCCATCGAAATCAATACACTTACATACGTCAGCACTACTGTGTAATCATATACACCTAACATCATTCATTTTCCTCAACTTTCTTATCCCTTTTTAACATTTCTTCCTATTGTAAAATTCGCAACAATTGTAAGCAGTGCACTTAAGATCAGTTCTGTATAATATCCAAGTCCACGGCTTAAAAGCATTCCCGGAAGCAGTAATTGACTTCCAAAAACCGGTAAAAATATTCTTAAAAATAACTGTTCGCTGATTCCCATTCCTCCTGGCAGTGGCAACATATCCACAGCCACAGAGATGGTTCCCTGCAATATAATTATGACAAATGCTGAACTTCCGGAGAGTCCAAATGCTTTATATACAAACCAGGTTGCCGCGAACAATGCAAATCTCTGGAATACTGTAATTGCGAACACTTCCACAAGCACCCATACATGCTCCCGCAGATACACTGCCGTCGCACGATACTGATCCATAGAGGCATTCAACTTTTCAAGTCTTGAACTCTTTTTCTTCATCAAATGCATTTTTTCCAGAAGGTCAAGTCCTTTTACAAGAATTGATCTTGCAAGCATCGGATGAAATACAAGTACAAGCATTCCCACCACACAAAATACATTGAGTGCTGTCCCCAGATAAAAAATGTGACGAACCCGGTAAAGGTGTGCCTTAATAAAGCCCTGACCAAAAATTGTCAGTGTAACTCCGATTACCACAAGTACCAGCTTATATGTAATAGTCACGATCATAAGAACAAGCGTAGACACCGGAATCGGAATCTTCTCTTTTTTCATATAATATATCTGAGCCGGCTGTCCGCCTGTCGCTGACGGAGTAATACAGCTAAAGAAAAAACCGACCGAGGAAAATAAAAAACAGGTCCATTTTTTCAGTTTGATTCCAAGCGTATGCATCATATAAAAAATGATGATGGATTCACCCCAGATAAAAATCACGACACAGATCACACCCGGAATCAGCCAAAGCGGATTCACTGTCTTCACAATGTGGACGATTTTTCCCAGATCCTCCCCATGAAAGACGCCATACAGTGTTCCGGCAAATACAAGGATCAGGAATACTATATTAAATATCATTTTTTTCTTATCTGCCATTCTTCCTTCCCCCTGTCAGCAGTTTCCTTTTGGCCCGAAAAAACAAATCCTTCCATACATGTTTCAGCCGGTTAATGATATGTTGCAGCCAATCTGACATATTTTCAATGATTCTCTGATAAATCTGATATCCATTCGTACGTCTGCTGATCTGCCATGTTACTTCTGCCACCATAATTCCACTAAATACATCAACCAGTACATGCTGTCTGAGCGCAAGGGTGGAAATAAATACCAGAACTGCGATAATCTCAGACAAATTCTGGTACCACTTTGGAACATTTTCACATTTTCTAAGTCCTATACAGCAAAACCAGCTCGCCATACAGTGAATGGACGGAAACAAATTTATCGGCTTGTCAATCTGGTACAGGAAACGAACTGCACCAGTAAAGATGTCACTGCCTGTAAGTTCCGGTCTTGTATTTGTAGTTGGGAAAAATACAAAACAGACAAAACAGATCAGCCGCGCATAAAAGTCAGCAGTAAAAAATTGATACCTGTGTTCCTCTTTCTGCGCCGCAATGAGTAGATAATTCACAACCCAGAATATATAGCATCCAAAATAAATTATGATGAATTGCGGCATAAATGGAACAATCCTGTCAACAGAACTCGACAGATTGTGTACCACAATTCCTGTTTTAATTAAGGGTGCACCCCAGTATACCACAGAATTCAACAAAAATGTAAATATCGGTGGCAATAAAATTCTTAAGATTTCTTTTTTCTCTTTTTTACACATTTTCTCTCTGCTTAATTTGTTCATAATACCTATTTTATACGCAGAAAATAAAATAACAACATACTTTAGAATATCTTAATAAAATTTATGAGTTTCCTTAAGAAACTGTGGAGTTTCGGCACTCTGCTAAGCTTTCCAGACCCTTTTGTCATATGCACACACGCTAAAAAGCCGACTAAATAAGTGATTTTCTCATTTAGTCAGCTGATATATATTTTCAAGACTCCTTCATAATCCTCAATGTGAATTTCCAGTCTGCCTGGCAAACAGATTTCTTAAGATTTCTTATAAGAAGTCTTTGCAGGATACAAGAAGGTCTATCTTCTTCCACTGCGTCTCTTCGTCAATACAGTTTCCTTCTTCCACGGAAGCAAATCCACACTGCGGGGAAAGTGCAATCTGCTCTCCCACTACCGCTTTTGCTTCCTCATAACGTTTCTTAATTTCATCATGGTCTTCCAGAATAGGATTCTTTGTGGAAATCAGCCCTGCCACAAAGAGAGCGTCCTTATCTTTTAACACTTTCCAAGGTTCAAAAGAACCTGAGCGCGCATCGTCATACTCTACAAAGAATGCATCATACGGAATGTCTGCAATGACTGGTGCCACTGCATCATAAAATCCAGAAAATAACGGATTCCCTTTGAAATTTCCTTTGCAGAAATGTGTTGCAACAACCATATCAACAGGCTTCTTTTCCAGTGCTTTTGTGGACACATTCCAAAACCAGTTCAACACCTCTTTCTGCGTATAACCAAGTGCTTCTACTTTCTGTAAAAACTTCTCATCGATCAGGTAGGTCCATGAAGTATCGTCAATCTGCAGATAACGGCATCCATGATCATAAAAATCCAAAATTGCCTCCTGATAAGCCTTTGCAATATCATCAATCAAAGCTTTTAAATCTCTTCCATAATACGGAGTTTCTTTGTTGCCAAGCTGAAGGAAGTGATCGATCAAAATCATATTCGGACCGGAAATACATTTCTTCGCAGTCACGCCTTCATACTGGGATGCCAGCCTGTGAAGATAATCCCATGCTTCCACCTCCGGGTGAACCTTATTCTTGTCATAGAAAATCTTTCCTGTCACTGTTCCAAGCTCGATTTCATTACTCGTTCCATTGATTTCCTTCGTAAAATGAATTGTATCAAATCCATCGAACTCTTTCAGCCAGTCCAGATGCCACCAGCGGCGGCGGAACTCTCCATCTGTGATAAATGGAAGGCCATGCTCCACTTCTTTTTTAACCAGCTTTGCAATCTCCTCGTCCTCAACCTTTTTCAAATCTTCTCTTGTGATTGCACCACTTTTAAACTCTGCTCTCGCTTTTTTAATTGCCTCCGGACGGAGGAAAGAACCTACAATATCATACTTTATCTGAATCATATCAAAATCTCCTTTTCCCATGTTTTTTGCTATCCTCTTCATGCATTACACTATACAAGAGAAAAGAAGATTTGAAAAATACATAAAAAGCGCAGTTTGTCATAACTTCAAGTTATGGCAAGGTGCATTTCTTAAGAAATCATTTTTCCATTGTGTCTGTTGGTCAGTATCGTCTAAATCTTCCTGATCTTGTGAAATATAATCGTCTCGAACAATATCTGCACTTTCTTCATATAAATGTTCCAGCGCCTCGAATTTTTCTTCAAACTGCCCGGAAAATTTGTTCCAGATCTGTGCACGATATTTCTGAAACCCGAAAAGATCTGTCAGATAACTAAACCGCTCCAAATCCTCAAATGTCATTTTTCTATTTTCAAGTAAAATATCTCTGTCCTTCTCTCCACAAAAATACAAAAATGCATATTTTTCAATATCTGCCTGATTCATATTCCGCCTCCTCTTTTTGTTCCGTTTTGCCTCACTTTTACAACCGATTTTATCTTGATTCAACTGCAAAATCAATAGAAAAGGTGCAAAAAACGAGACAAAATTTGAGACCAATAAACGATACATTACAGATGTCGAAATCAATGCATTTCCTATATATTTTGATACTTATCCTCGTGGTGCTCCAGCCAGATAAAGACACCAACACAAATCACTACAGAAATGAGTGAGCCTGCCGGAGATGCACATCCCATTGGGAACAGCGTATCCTTAAAATGCACTGACGCATAGTAGGATAGTGGGATTCTCGCACACACAATCGATATCGAATTATGAATGAACGAAATCGCTGACAGACCATATGCATAGAAATATCCACTCAGGCAGAAATGAATTCCTGCGAAAATGCAGTCTGACGCATAGCTGCGAAGATATCCGGCTCCACTTACTGCAACTGCACCATCATTTGTAAATAATCCTACCAGCGGAACTGACACAAACTGTACGATAATCGTCATAATTAATCCATATGTCACCGTAATCATCAGCACATATTTTAATGTCAGCTTTGCACGGTCGTGTTTTCCCGCTCCGATATTCTGCGCCACAAGTGCTGAGATTGTAGACATCATAGACGATGGAACAAGGAATAAAATACTGATGATCTTCTCCACAATTCCAACTGCTGCCGCATCTGTCAGTCCTCGCTGGTTTGCAAAAATCGTGATTACAACAAAAGATACCTGGATGAAACCGTCCTGCAGGCACACCGGAACTCCGACCTTTAAAATATTTTTCATGGTCATGCGTTTCGGTCTGAAATCCGATTTTTCCAAACGAATTCCACCCTTTCTTTTCAAAATCACAACCATCGATACAACTACACTGATTGCCTGTGCGATCGTCGTTCCAAGGGCAGCACCGGCCGCATCCAACCCCAGCAACCCAATAAACAGATAATCCAATCCGATATTGGCCGCACATGCCACCGCAATAAAATACATCGGACTCTTAGAATCCCCCATCCCCCGGAAAATGGAGCTGATAATATTATAAGCTGTGATAAAAGGAATCCCTATAAAACAAATAGTCAGATAACGAACTGTCCCTTCTACTGCCTCCGCCGGAGTAGACATTATTCCCACAATTGGTCGGACAAGCACAAGAAGGACTACCATCAGAACCATAGATATTCCCATAAACATCGTCACCGTATTTCCGATACATTCCGCTGCCTGCCGTTTATTTTTTGCACCGATACTACGACCGATCATCACTGTCGAACCCATGGCAAGTCCCACTATCATTACCGTTAACATATGCATGATCTGACTTCCGATCGACACTGCTGTCGTACTGCTGACTCCTCCGAACTGCCCTACAATGAACAGATCTGCCATTCCATATAATGTCTGTAAAAAGTATGACAACAAATACGGTAAAGAAAAATAAACTACCGTCTTGAACACACTGCCACTCGTCAAATCTCTCTCCATAATAAAAATTACCTTTAAATCCTACTTCTGTATTTTCTCCATTTTACATATATTCTGAATTATTTCTTTCCATACTTTCTCTTTAAGCCCGGCATCTTTTCTTCCATCATTTTCAAGAACCTGTCTTTTTCTCCTGAATCCATTCCATCTTTCGCAATAATTGTAATCTGCCACTCCTTTGTAAAGAGAAGGAAATAATGCTCTGTCTCAATTAATGTATCCATAACTTCATATCTGACTGCATTTTTCCCACCGGAAAGCGGATTCTGAATCAAAATATCTGCATCACGAAATACAATTGGTGCAATCACTTCTGTTTTTCCATAAAGCTCTTTCAATTTTTTCAGGAATCCTTTAATCTGTTTGCTCTCAATCATTTTTAACTCCCCATAAAAAATGACAATTGCAAATACTGCCAGCAACATCGTAGACGGTCTTCCTGTCAACATACAATATGCTGCCAGCAGCACAAATGCTGCACTGGCAATTGCACTGATCTTACGGATTCCCGGCTTGATCAGATATTTTCTCGCCTCTTTTAATGCTGACTCATTAATAACCGACTGTACTTCCATTTTAACCTCTCCTCATATTTTATTCCTTATCACTTTTCAGATATTACAGCATATTTTCCCAAGCCTCAGGCTGCCTCTGCCTCAGACTCGATTATTTCCTTGAAAAAATGTGTTTTATAAACACATAGAGTACAATTACAAATGCGCCTAAGTATCCAATTGCACCAAGTGCCGGGATGCCCAGAATCTTCGGCTTCATATCTGTCGTGCAGATAATGCTGGAACTAATAAGCAGCGCCATGACCCAAAGACCCATGACCACATTTCTCGTGACGCGGCGCAACAAATTCGCCAGGTCTTCTCCTGCATGCAGATCCAGATTGATCCTCGTCTGACCTTTCATGTAACCGTCTAAAAGATCTGCCACAAGAGCCGGAATATCCACTGCTTTTCTCATAGACAGATAAATGCTCTTCGCCCCGGATTTTGCTTCTTTTTTCCAGTCATGATTCTGGATAAACTGACTTTTCAGCCGGGATGCTGCAATCTCTACCATATTAATCTGCGGACTGATATCCGCAAGTACCCCCTCTACATGAGCAAGTCCTCTCGCCAGCATAGTCAGTCCGTGGGGCATGGTGATTTTATTTTCCTTCATGACATCCATGAGATCCTGAAGGACTTCTGCCACGTCAATATTTCCCATATCTGCCGTTCCATACTTTGCCATCAAACCTCGAATGTCCTTATAAAGCTGGCTTGGATCTGGCTCTCCGCGAAATTCTCCAAGCGCCAGCACAGCATCCTGGATCATGCCGATATCATTAAGGGCAACACCTTCCACTGCCTTGGCAATCTGTTCCCGGTCGCGTTCTGTAAGTCGTCCCATCATACCCATGTCGATCCAGACAATCTTACCATCCCGGATTCGTACATTTCCCGGGTGCGGATCCGCATGAAAAAAGCCGTCGTCCATGACCTGTTTGATGAAATTGTCCACATATTTGCTTCCTATTTCATTCATATCATAGCCATCTTCCAGCAAATGTTCCTTATCATCAATGGCGTAACCATTAATGTACTCCATCACAATAACCGAAGACGTGGTGTATTCTTTAAAAAGAACCGGCGTATCCACAAATGCAACGTCCCTGTTCTTCTCTTTGAACTCTTCCATATTCCCGGCTTCAATGATGAAATTCATTTCCTCTTGAGTGACCTTCCACAGCTCATTCAATACCATTTTAAAATCCACCATGTCAGTGATACTGATTGGTGGAACAAGGGATACCAGCTTGTGCATGAGTCCGACATCTCGCGCCATGGTCTCATAAATACCTTTTCGCTGTACCTTAATGACCACTTCTTCTCCAGTTTTTAGCCGTGCCCGATGCACCTGCGCGATAGACGCTGAACCAAGCGGTGTCTCATCGATCCACTCAAATTCTTCCTGCCACTCATATCCAAAAGAGTCCCGAAGTACCTCCTCCACCTCATAAAAAGGCATCGGAGGTACATCGGAACACAACTTCTGCAATTCATCACAATAATTCTTCGGTAAAATATCTGATCTCAGGGACATCAACTGACCGACCTTAACAAAAGTCGGTCCCAAGTCTTCCAAAATCAACCTCAACTTTTCCGGAGTGATTCCTTTTGAAATTTCATGCTTGTGAAGAACCGCCGCTATTTCTCGAAATCTTCCTTTGTATCCATTTTCATTTTTCTTTTCGGACACGTTATTCTTCCTCTGTCTCAGTTTCTTCTACAGTTTCCATCTTACTGTCAGTTTCAGCTTCTTCTGTCTCCGTTTTCTCACGGTCATCGACATCTTCCACCTCAGTTGCTGAACCTGGAATATCATCGTCCTCTACGACCTCCGCTTCCACAACCTCTGCCTCATGTACCGTATGCATCTTTCCATTGGAAGCTTTGTAATCTTTGATCGTAGACTTCACATTATGCTTTAACTCTTTGTTGAGCACCTTTCCCTGCTCAACTGTCTCCTCACCTTTTTTTGCAAGAGTATCCAGAATATCTGCAGATTTTTCCACTGCATACGCTGCTGTTCCGATTCCTGCAAGTGCCAGTTTCTTTAATCCTTCTCCTAATCTTTCCATAAGTCATATCTCCTTTACGTCTATTCTAAAACTTCTATATCACGGAAGTCTTATCCTAAATTGGATTACTGCAATATCTGCGCTATCTTCGGCAAAAATATAATGCACCCTGCGATTGCTGCCATAATTGCCGCAATGAGCACTGCTCCTGCTGCGGTATCTTTCGCAACTTTCGCCAACGGGTGATATTCTTCTGTCACCATATCCACCACCGCTTCCACCGCCGTATTCACATGTTCCAGCGCCATGACCAGTCCGAACAGCACCATACAGATGCACCACTCAATCGCTGAAATCTTCAAAATCACACCCGCAATCACAACAAGCACTGCCGCCACACAATGAATCTTCATATTCCGTTCTTTCCGGACACAAGTAAAAATTCCCTGAAAGGCATAGCCGAAACTTCGATATAGCGGATCTTTCTTTTCCATTTTCATTCGAATCACCTACTTTTATATGTGTCACTATTATAACAAATTTCATTGATAATATCCAGTATGCCCGCAAGTTTTCCCTTTTCAAAATGTGTACCAAAATTGCACAATTCAAAAAGGGACAGGTTAAACTTCAATTGGGGACGGGGTTTTTTTCAAAAAACCCCGTCCCCAATTGAAATTGTATTAATTGTCTTATTTATTTTTCCACGGCCACCGTATCTCTGCCTTGAACAGATCTGCCTCTGTCTCAACATGGAAGTGTCCACCTTGCAATTCTGTAAAGCTTCTTACGATTGCAAGTCCCAGACCGGAGCCCTCTGAATTTCTGGATTCATCACCGCGTACAAAACGCTCGGTAATCTCCTGTGGATTGAATGTCAATTCATCTTTCGATACATTTTTCATCTGTACTACGATTTCATTTTCTTCTCTGAAAATATCCACAAATACCCTTGTATGTGGCATTGCGTATTTGGTAACGTTCACGATCAGGTTTTCAAAGATCCGGTATGTCTTTTGTCCATCCAGAACAGCCGTCATCTTTTCTTCCGGATAATTACATTTGAATTCCAGATCTGCTTTTTCGATTTTTTCATCCAGTTCCAGCTTCACCTGCTTAAACAGGTTCACAACATCAACATCTGTCAGATTCAATGTTATATTTTTGCTGCTTGCCTTACTGATATCGAACAAATCTTCAATCAATACCTTCAGGCGCATGGATTTTCGTTCCAGCACATCGACATACTCTTTCTTTTTCTCTTCGTCTTTTTCATCTTTCAGAAGATTAACATAAGTAATGATTGCTGTCAGTGGCGTTTTCAGATCGTGGGACACATTTGTAATGAGTTCTGTCTTCATACGCTGGCTTTTTATTTCCTCTTCCACTGCTTTTTTGTAGCCTTCCTGAATCTTTTCAATCTCTGGTTTAAATGGATTGAACATGCCAAGATCTTCCTTGATTTCCACATTCATGTTGCCTTTTGCCAATTCTCCGGTTGCTTCTAAAAGTCTGGCGTATTTTCGCTTTATATCTTTGTAATATTTCCGCAAAATGAAGAATAATATAATGGAATATATGACAAGTGCCTGCATGCGATAGTCCCAGAAAAGACATACTAAAAATAATACAGCAAAGTTGCAAATAACGATTCTGAGTAAAATTTTGTTGCTCTTATCCGTCAAATCTACTTCCTGCAGCGATTTCCATACTTTTGCAACAAATGCTTTAAATCTTTTTCCAAGGGATTTTGCAGTATCTTCTCCATTGCTCCCTATCGTTTTGATTTTCTTCCAATGGCGTCCGACCATGGTCTGCTGTTTCAAGTATCCTTTTATTCCCAGCGGTATGACTCTTCTAAGGCTCGCTGCGATCCAGTATGTGGCTGCAAATGTTCCGAGCCACACCATCCAGTCTAAGAAATCCGGATACCCTTTCGTCCGGCTTAACAATGCTCCGCTTTGATTCATCAAGACTTCAATCAGCACAAAAGCTGCAATCACAGTCACCTCCAACGGAGCATGGAAGATTTTTTCATTTCCCGTCTGAAAAGTCTTGAAGCAAGGATATAGCCATGCCGCAGCCGCTACGACCAGCATCCACAACAAAATTGTATTATTCATTTCATCTGGTGCGTAATACGGATCCGGATTTCCGATTTTATAATCATTGATATACTCCTTCAGATTCTCCGTTGACATTGCAAACAAGTATGTTCGGTTCTTCGGTGTCTGCAAGGCTACTTCCTCATAATCCTCATCCGTATCAGGATAAATCGTCACTTCACAATAAGACAGCCAACTGTCCTGAAAATAATTCCCGATAAGCTTTCTCATGGTTACTGTCTGTTCTTTTGCATAATTACTTTTCTTAATGTTGACACTTGGTTTCCCATTTGCATCATACGAAATAATCATTCCAAGAGCATAATTTTTTAGATTGCTTTCTGTCAGATTCTTCCCTGAACTGACCGTACTTTTTTCAACATCACCGCCATTTTCATCAAGCACCCGATAGTCCAGATAAGAATTAAAATGTGAATACTCTGACATTTCTGCATTGTAAGAATCATATAGAGATTTTTCAACATCATCTGCGTACTTTCTTCCACTTTCTGTATTATAGAGCAGATACGTACTCTCCAGAAAATGTCCCAGAAAATCTGACGATTTCTCTGCATTTTTAAATGCTTTTGTCTTCGTCTCAGTTTTCATCTGATACCAGCCAAAATACCCGGTCATCATTGCCAATGATGGAATCAATATTGTAATCATGATAAAAAATATAGCTAATTTATGCCTGTTTTTCAATTTTGTATCCAACTCCCCACACCACCTTCAAATATTTTGGTTCCTTCGGGTTAATCTCAATTTTCTCACGAATATTCCGCACATGCACCATGATCGTGTCTGTGTTGACTGCACGTTCATTCCACACACGTTCATAAATCTCGTCTGCAGAGAACACCCTTCCAGGATTCTTCATTAACAGTAATAAAATTTTATATTCCATCGGAGTTACTTTTACAAGCTCCCCATCCACACGAACTTCCACTCGTTCTTCATCTAGTTCAAGACCTCCGATCACGTGAATGTTCTGCGTCTTTTCTTTGTCTCCTAATTTTTCCATAAATCTCCGGTATCTGCGAAGCTGTGAATTTACTCTTGCAAGCAGCTCCAATGGAGTAAATGGTTTTGTTACATAATCATCAGCTCCCATATTAAGCCCCATGATCTTATCCACTTCTTCTGATTTTGCAGACAGAAAAATCACCGGAAAATCGTATTTTTCCCGAAGCTTTACCGTCATCTGGATCCCGTCCATTCTTGGCATCATCACATCCACAATTGCCAGATGGATTTCTTCCTTCTCAATTACTTCCAGTCCCTCAACTCCGTCTGCCGCCTGGAATACTACATATCCCTGGCTTTTCAAATATATCTCAACACCCTCCCGGATTTCCTTATCGTCTTCAACGATCAGCACATGATTCATTTCCATATTTTTATATTCCTCTCACTTTCCAACACCTTAATTGCTTTTCCAAGTATATCATATCCGACTCCTCCTTTTTCACTTTTCTTCAAGATATATATAATTTCTCTTGTTTTAAATATCATAAAAATGAATATTAAAAAACAGCATGCAGAAATTCGAAAGATTTTCTAAAGATTCTACAATTGAATTTCTCGCTTTAACGTACTATACTGTTTTTATATATTTCGATTGCTATGAGGTTCGTCTGTTTTCATAATCTCATTGCTATCATACCTATAAAAATAATATGAGGTGAATTTATGCATAAAGAATTCTTAATGGGTAATGCCGCCATCGCGCTCGGCGCTGTAGCTGCCGGTGTAAATGTGGTCGTAGGTTACCCTGGAACACCTTCTACCGAGGTTCTTGAGACAGTCGCAAAATACCGCCCGGATGATGTCTATGTAGAATGGTCTGTCAATGAAAAAGCCGCTATGGAACTGGCTGCCGGCGCTGCTTACGCCGGAGCGCGTTCTCTCGTCACTATGAAGCAGGTCGGTTTAAATGTTGCATCTGATCCACTTATGAGTTTGGAATATGTTGGAGTCAAAGGTGGCATGGTCATTCTCGTTGCCGATGATCCGGGACCGATTTCTTCCCAGACCGAGCAGGATACAAGACATTTTTCCAGATTTTCCAAGCTCCCTTGTTTCGACCCTTCTTCCGCCCAGGAAGCTTATGAGATGATTCAGGAAGCATTTGAATACTCCGAAAAATATAAAACACCGGTATTCCTCCGTCCGACCACAAGAGTCTGTCATGGCTATGCAACCATCGATATCAAGGATAAATCCGAATACTACCACAACAAACCGGAAGGCTTTATCAAGGATTCCAAGCGCTGGGTCATTTTCCCGAAACTGTCTTTTATGAATCATCAGAAAATTGAAGCCAGGAACAAAGAGCTTTCCGATGTTTTTTCTTCTTATGAAAAGAACAAACTGATTCCGGCTTGTGACAAATATGCCGACTCAAAAAAAGGGATTGCTTCCGGAGGAATCAGCTATACATACGCTATGGAGACATTAAAAGAGACTGGTATGGTACGCCATCTGAAAGTCTCTACACCGCACCCGTTTCCTGAGAAACTGGCAGTCGAGTTCTTAACCGGACTGGACGAAGTGCTCTGTCTGGAAGAATTAGATCCAGTCATCGAACGTGAATTAATTTATATTTGCGGGAAATATCATTTAAATACGAAGATCATTGGCAAGCTGAGCGGTGATACTGCCTGTGCCGGAGAAAATACACGAGACAGCGTCTCTAATTATATCCATACATTTCTTGGATTAGACACGTCAAAAGCACAGGAACTTCCAGAGCCTCCGGCTCTGCCTGTACGTCCTCCGGTTCTGTGTGCCGGCTGTCCGCACCGGGCTTCTTTCTACGCAGTCAAAACTGCCATGAAAGGTAAGAAAACGATTTTCTGCGGTGACATCGGCTGTTATACACTTGGAAATGCCATGCCTCTTGACATGGTCGATACTTGTCTGTGCATGGGCGCCGGACTCAATATTGCACAGGGCGTAGAAAAAGTAGAACCCGATACCACCTGCTTTGCATTCGTGGGCGATTCTACATTTTTCGCCTCCGCGATCACCGGCGTAGTAAATGCAGTCTACAATCAGGCAAATATGGTACTCGTTGTTCTCGACAACTCTACAACTGCCATGACCGGCCACCAGCCACACCCTGGCACCGGACGGACCGTCATGGGAGAAATTGTCCAGAAAATCAATATTGAACAGGTACTGCGAGGAATTGGTGTCACCGAGATTGAGACCATCAATCCTCTGGAACTGGAAGCTTCTGTTTCTTGTGTTAAACGCATGGCAGAAAAATCCGGCGTAAGAGCAATCATTTTCAAAGCTCCTTGTATTGCCGTTACCAAGCCAAAAGCTCCGCTTCATGTCGATCAGGATTCCTGTATCGGCTGTAAAAAATGTATCCGTGATCTGGGCTGTCCGGCGATTGTGATGAATGATGGAAAAATCTGCATTGACGCTTCTATGTGTACCGGCTGTCATCTTTGCAGCCAGGTGTGCCCGGTCTGTGCAATTGCAGGAGGTGACGATTATGAATAATATCGTAAATAATACAACTACAGCGAATGTTATAAACACTTCCGATATCGTAACAAACAGAAATATTGTTCTGTGTGGTGTCGGCGGTCAGGGAACTGTCCTCGCCTCCAAGCTCCTTGCAGCAGCAGCTATGAGCAAAGACATTCCTGTCATGAGTGCTGAAACCATCGGTATGGCACAACGTGGCGGCAGCGTTTTCAGTCATTTGCGTATGGGAAAAAATCTATATTCCCCAATGATCAAAACCGGAACTGCCGATCTTATTATTGGCTTTGAACCTGGAGAGACGGTACGAATGATGCCTTACCTGAAAGAACATGGGCAGGTTGTCGTCAGTACCCACGCGATCAAACCAGTTACCGCAACACTAAGCGGCTCTTCCTACGACGCGCCTCCGATGATCGATTATCTGAAGAAACATGTGGAAAATCTGACTCTTATCGATGCAGATACTATCTGCCGGGAAATCGGTTCTCAGAAAGTATTGAACATGGTACTTTTAGGTGCAGCTATCCGCACCGGAGTTTTAGATTTTTCCCTTGAGGAAATAGAAGAAGTAATGAAAAAGACCTTGCCGGAGAAATTCCATGAAATGAATTTAAAAGCACTACGTTACGCATAAATTATATAACATAGAAAGGATTTATCACTATGCAGATTTCATCAAATCAAATTGCACAAGTTAACCAGCAGATTCAGGCTTTATTAAATGCCAATAATTTCTATGGAAAAAAATTAAAAGAAGCTGGCGTATCCAGCATTCAGTCCGCAGAAGATTTCGAAAATCTTCCATTTTCTGAAAAGAATGATTTAAGAAACGCTTACCCACTTGGACTTATGACTGCTCCTGAAGAAAAAATTGTTCGAATCCACTCTTCTTCCGGAACTACCGGGCTTCCGGTCATTATTCCATATACAGCAAAAGATGTGGATGACTGGGCAATCATGTTCAAGCGCTGCTACGAAATGGCAGGCATGACGAACATGGATCGTATTCAGATCACACCGGGATATGGACTGTGGACTGCCGGAATCGGTTTTCAGGCCGGCGCTGAAAAACTGGGCGCTATGGTCGTTCCTATGGGACCCGGAAATACCGACAAACAGCTTCAGATGATGATGGATATGAAGACAACTGTTCTTGGCTCCACTTCTTCCTACGCACTTCTTCTGGCAGAGGAAATCGAGAAACGTGGAATTAAAGATAAGATTCACTTAAAAAAGGGAATCATTGGCTCCGAGCGTTGGGGCGAAAAAATGAGAAACCGCATCAAGAGAGAGCTTGGAATTGAGATTTACGATATCTATGGTCTGACTGAGATTTACGGTCCAGGAATCGGAATCAGCTGCTCACACGACTGTGGTATGCATTACTGGGACGATTATATTTACATTGAAATCATTGATCCGGTAACTGGAAAAGTCCTGCCGGACGGAGAACTTGGCGAAATCGTCATCACAACTCTTGTAAAAGAAGGTGCACCTCTGATCCGTTACCGTACTCATGACCTGTCACGTATCATTCCGGGAGAATGCCCTTGTGGAAGCAAATTCCCACGTCTTGATACAATCATGGGACGTACTGATGACATGATGAAGATTAAAGGTGTCAATGTATTCCCAAGTCAGATTGAGGAGATTCTGAAAGAATTCTCTGAAGTTTCCAGCGAATATCAGATTCGTATCTCACATCTGGACGGAAAAGATACCATGCGTATCTATGTTGAGACAAATGGAACAGTAGACTTCCAGGATCTGAGCAAACGAATTGCTTCCGTAGTTAAGAGCCGCATCGGATTCACACCA
>OLSG01001906.1_pt1 | contig 19436 bp, 16 predicted proteins | sample 1673041 | NCBI WGS metagenome assembly OLSG01 (sample SAMEA3136749, study PRJEB25190) | human gut metagenome | reverse complement strand
ACGGGCAGACCGAACATCTCCGCCACCTGTCCGATTGTGTACATGGTCCCTCCGGACAAATCTCGAATTTACTCCTTGATCTAAAGTTAGGTTTAGGTATTACCTTTATTTTCGTCAATATATATAAAGAGTGCAAGGGGTATTCCGTAATGAGCAAAACGGTTTTGATAGTCTCTTCAAGCCATCGAAAGAATGGCAATTCCGAGACGTTGGCGGACGCCTTCGCCAAAGGAGCGCGAGAAGCGGGCCACAGCGTGAAAACCGTGCACCTGCGCGAAAAGCAGCTTGGCTTCTGCAGGGGCTGCCTTGCCTGCCTAAAGCTGGGGCACTGCGTCATCCAAGACGATGCCGTGGAAATTGCCACCAAAATGCACGATGCGGATGTGTTGGTGTTTGCAACGCCTGTCTACTACTACAGCGTCTGCGGCCAGCTCAAGACCATGCTGGACCGTGCCAACCCGCTTTTCGGCTCCGATTATGCATTCACCGAGGCGTATCTATTGGCAACGGCGGCGGAGAGTGGGCGCTCGACCTTCGACGGCGCGAAAAAGGCCGTGCAGGGATGGGTTGACTGCTTCCCCCACTGCACGCTTGCCGGAACGGTTTTTGCCGGCGGCGTGAACGACGCGGGCGATATCGCCGGTCACCCCGCCCTTGAGCAGGCGCGACGAATGGGCATGGGAATCTAGGCGGGCAGCTTGGCCGCGCGGAGGCAGATTCGTGTCCAGAACCATCGACAGGAGGAAATCGATCATGGCAATTAAACAGACGGCGGGCAGGGATGCCCTGGGGGACTTCGCTCCCAAATTTGCACAGCTCAACGATGATGTGCTGTTCGGCGAGGTGTGGAGCCGGGAGGGCGAGCTTTCCTTGCGCGATCGCAGCATAGTGACGGTGGTTGCCCTAATGGCGCAGGGCCTGACGGACTCCTCGTTCCAATATCATCTGATGTCCGCAAAGAACAACGGCGTGACCAGGGCGGAGATAGCGGAGATCCTTACGCACGCGGCGTTTTACGCGGGCTGGCCCAAAGCATGGGCGGCCTTCCGCATGGCGAAGGAGGTCTGGGCGGATGACGATGCCGCCGACGCAAAGGCCGAGCACCAAAACGAGATGGCCTTTCCCATCGGTGCCCCTAACGACGCATTCGCGAAGTACTTTATCGGGCAAAGCTACCTCGCGCCCCTTTCCACCGAGCAGGTCGGCGTCTACAACGTGACGTTCGAGCCCGGCTGCCGCAACAACTGGCACACCCATCACGCCAAAAGCGGCGGCGGGCAGATCCTCGTCTGCGTGGCTGGGCGAGGGTTTTACCAGGAATGGGGAAAGCCGGCACAGGAGCTGCACCCGGGCAATGTAGTGAATATTCCCGCGGGCGTAAAGCACTGGCACGGAGCCGCGCCCGACGGCTGGTTCTCTCATCTCGCGCTGGAGGTTCCGGGCGAGGAGGCCTCCAACGAGTGGCTGGAGCCAGTTAACGACGAGGAATATTTCAAAGCGACTGACGAGGAGGCTTAGGCATGGAGCAGTTGAATCTGACGCAGGAATGGGACAAGGTGTTCCCCAAAAGCGATAAAGTTGAGCACGGAAAGGTGACCTTCCACAACCGATACGGCATCACGCTGGCGGCCGACGTCTACGTGCCGAAGAACGCGGAAGGCAAGCTGCCCGCTATCGCCGTCAGCGGTCCGTTTGGCGCGGTGAAGGAGCAATCGTCCGGCCTTTATGCGCAGAAGATGGCGGAACTGGGCTTTTTCACGCTTGCCTTCGACCCATCCTATACCGGCGAGAGCGGCGGCACGCCCCGCTATGTAGCATCCCCGGACATCAACACCGAGGACTTCTGCGCAGCGGTGGATTTCCTCTCTGTGCAGGAAAGCGTTGACCCGGAGCGCATCGGCATCATCGGTATCTGCGGTTGGGGCGGCATGGCAGTCAATGCGGCAGCCATCGACACCCGTATCAAAGCTACCGCGGCTATGACCATGTACGATATGACCCGCGTGACCGCAAACGGCTATTTTGACGCCGAGGATTCCGAACAGGAACGCTTTGAAAAGCGGAAAGCGTTGAACGCGCAGCGCACCGAGGACTATAAAAACGGCAGTTATGCGCTGGCGGGCGGCGTGGTCGATCTGCTACCGGAGGATGCGCCGCAGTTCGTGAAGAACTATTTCGCCTACTACAAGACTCCGCGAGGCTACCATCCCCGCAGCCTGAACTCCAACGGTGGCTGGAATGTGACGTCCTCGCTGTCGTTTATGAATATGCCGATTATGCAATACAGCAGCGAAATTCGCTCTGCGGTACTGCTGGTGCATGGCGAGAAGGCACACTCCCGCTATTTCAGCGAAACCGCGTACAACAAGCTGACTGGGGACAACAAGGAATTGCTCATTATCCCTGGTGCCAGCCACACCGACCTCTACGATCAGATGGACGTCATTCCGTTTGAGAAGCTGGGCGAATTCTTTGAGGAATATCTGAACAAAACGGGTGGGTTGCCGAAGCCGCCATTCTGCCGCTAGTCGACGTCAACAAGGGACGGAGCGCCGTTTAGGAATCCCTCAATTGCGCTCGAATTCGAACTCATCCCCAGCGCGCCTTCCCCCTCCGGCGCGCATTCTTCCACAACCTGGCTTTTCCCTTTCCACTCTTCCAGCCCCGGGCAGGCGAAAAAGTAGCCGACCGTACGGTCGGCTCTCGTGGTTTCAAGAGGCAAATCATATCGCTAGCAAAACTTCCTCTGTACCACTGGTTCGCAAATATGCCAGGCGGGGCTTCAGTATATACTCGTCTGCCCCGCCTGGCATCGCCTTTGCGTTAGAGCACCCACGCCTCGCTTTCGCGCTGCAGCTCCAACATGCGGCGGTATTTACCATCGGGCTTCTCACGCAGCTCTGCCGGGCTTCCCTGCTCCACCACACAACCGCCTTCGAGCACCACAATCATGTCGGCATTGTCAACCGTGCGCATGCGATGTGCGATAACGAGCACTGTCTTGCCTTTAAGCAGTTCAGAAAGAGCAGCTTGCACGTGCGACGCATTTTCCACGTCAAGTGAGGCCGTTGCTTCATCGAGCAGCACGATCGGAGCGTCTTTCAGCAGGGCGCGCGCAATCGAGATACGCTGGCGTTCACCACCGGAAAGCCTGCTGCCGTTTTCCCCGATCATCGTGTCGTAGCCGTTAGGCAAACGCTCCACGAACTCGTCGCAGCGCGCCGCCCTCGCCGCAGCGAGAACCTCCTCGTTCGTAGCGCCCTTCTTCCCGAGGCGAATGTTCTCACGCACGGTGCCGTCAAAGAGCACCACGTCCTGGAACACCTCGGAGAATGCAGAAAGCAATGTTTCCGGATCGACAGTAGAGACGTCGACACCTCCCACGAAAACCGCACCAGAGCTTACGTCCCAAAAACGTGAAGCGAGCTTGACAGCCGTGCTCTTGCCCGAACCGGACGCGCCCACAAGCGCTGTCACCTGCCCTTCCCGCGCCTTGAACGATACGCTGCCCAAGACGTCCTCGCCGTCGGCGTATGCGAAGCCCACGTCTTCGAAGACCACGTCATAGCCCTGAGGCTCGAACGAGGTGCTGCCCGTCTGAACCGGCTCATTCTCGATGGCGCGCATGCGCTCCAGGCTTAAGCTCATGTCCATCAGCTCGGCTACAGCCTGCAGAACAACGTTGATGGGATCGTAGACCCTCGTCACCGCCAACAGGTATACAAAGAACACGAGAAAGTCGACTTGCCCCGTCACGAGCAGCATCGTCCCCACTACGATGACGGATGCGATTCCCAGACGCAGAAAGCCTTGGGCAGAGCATACCGCCACACCCATAGCCAACTCGGCATCGATCTTCTCTCTCTCGAAACGATCGATGCGGCAATCAAGCTCACCCTGGAATGCGCCCACCTTATTGAGCGAGCGTATCTCGCGATGGCATTCAAGGTATTCCTGCAGACCATCGGCAAACGAAAGGGACGCCGCGTTCTTCTTCGCGGTATGCGACTTCTGGATGCGTGCAGTCAGAAGCAACGCCGCAAGCGCCACGGGAATGGGCCAGAGAGCAGATGCCGCCAGCCTCCAGTCGAACGCGAACATCATAGCAGCGAATACCAGCGTCGAAGCGCCCATGCCGAAAATCTGCGGCATAGTATGCGAGAACAGGCGCTCCTGATCGGAGCAGTCCTTCATGATAACGCTCGTCAAGTCGGACAAATCGCGCCTTCCGAAAAACGAGAGCGGAAGCAGGCGCAAACGCTCCGCGATGGCGATACGCTTGCGGGCGCTTTCTTGGTAGACCACCGTGTACGTCGCGCGATATTCCCACATCTGCGTGACGAACATCACGACAAGCGCCACCACGATGCCCACTGCGTAGAGCGCCATGTCTGGCAGGCCGACAGCAGGGTCGTCCAGGTACCTGATAAAGTCGCTTGCAGCGAAGTACAACACCACAATGGGCAGCATAAGCATCAGGTTCGCCAACGCGCAGAACCCGGCACCGCGCATGAAGTCCTTCATGCCTTGATCGGTCAAGGCAAAAGTATCTTGGATGCTACGCCACACGGCTGTCACCCCCTTCAATCCTCCACGTCGCACTTGTTCGGTAGTCTCGCCACATGCGCGCATACAGTCCGCCTTGCGCGACAAGTTCTTCGTGAGCACCCTGCTCCACGACAGACCCACGGTCAATGACAAAGATGCGATCCGCATTCACGACGGTTGACAGACGATGTGCAATCATAAGCACCGTCTTGTCTTCGCAAAGCGTCGCAAGAGCAGCTTGGATCAATGCCTCGTTTTCGGGGTCGGCAAACGCCGTTGCCTCGTCAAGAACCACGATTGGGGCTCCCTTCAGAATGGCACGCGCAAGCGCGATGCGCTGACGCTCTCCCCCGGAAAGGTACACGCCAGCTTTTCCCACCACGGTGCTCACGCCATCGGGGAACTTCGCAATGATGTCGTCGCACTGGGCCGCATGTAGAGCTGCAAGCACCTCGGCATCGCTCGCATCAGGGCGGCCCGCACGCACGTTGTCAGCCAAACTTCGCTTGAACAGCCGATCGTCTTGGAACACGAAAGAAACGGCACCCATCAATTCCTCGGCAGGAATGCGTCGCACATCTGCCCCGTCCACCAAAACGGAACCCTCATCTGCGTCCCAAAAGCGCGGGACGAGTGACGCGAGCGTCGACTTGCCGCCGCCCGACGGCCCGACAAGAGCCACCGTCGCTCCGGCGGGAACAGATAGCGATACGTCGCGAAGCGCCGGTTCCCTGGACCCAGGGTACGAGAAGCTGACACCCGAAAGCTCGATGCTCGCCTCCTTCGGATGGAGAGCCTTAGCAGACTCCACCTCGGCGATGGGAGCAACTTCCATGATCGTGCTCATCCGCCGCAGCGCGTCTTCGGCGATCATGACTGCCTCCGACGAATACATGACCTTCGACATCATCGTCGTCGTCATCGCCGAGAAAAACGCATAGAACAGGAAGTCTGTCAGAAACGCCGGGAAATCAGGCGCGACGCCGGCAAGCGCAATGCCCGCAGGCACGAGCACCGCAAAGGTCGAGTTGATCGCAACCAGCTGCACGACTTGGGGTCGTCGGCAATACTCGGTATAGTTCGTCGCCATATCGCGATAGTCGATGATCGCCTCGTGGAACGCCTTGAACGAAAGCACCGTCTGCTGGAATACCTTTACCACAGGTATGCCGCGAACGTATTCGGTTGCCGCAGCGCTCATGCGCATGAGGGCCGCCTGGTAAAGCTCCATGAAATGGCGGCCGCCTTTTTCGTCCTCGCGGCCCATCATCCACCACATCGCAGCAAAGGAAACGGCGATGGGGACAAGGCAAAGAAGTCCCATCCTCCAGTCGAACAGAAACGCCACGACAAAGAAGATCACCGGGGTGGCGAAAGAGCCAACAAAATCGGGCAGCTTGTGGGCGATGAGGTCTTCAGTCTGACCTGCGCACCCATCGATCACGCGCCGCATCTCCCCTGACGAGTGCGCACTAAAATACCCTATCGGGATTCGCGCCACGTGGCGAACCATCGCTTTGCGCATATTTGCCGCAATACGGAAGGCCGCAAGATGCGAAGCCATGAGCGCGCCAAAATACACGATGATGCCCAACACGGCGAAAACCACAGCAAGCACAGCCCACATCGCGGCAGATGACGCTTCTGCCCAGTTCGGGTACACCGAAATCAAGTCGCGAACCACAAACCATACGCAAACAAGCGGCATCACGGTGAGCACGGCGTTTAGGAGCGAAAGACCGCATCCTACATACGCCAAAACCCGCCGCTTACCAGCAAACCCCAACAGCTCGAGAATCGCGTTTTTCTTCTTGGCAGGACCTTCTTTCCCCACGTCCTTTCCTACTCCTGCCGTTAGAGTACCGTCTTCCCTGGTCATTGCCATATTTACCTCCCGCCGTTAACCTACATGCCAAGCTTGGCAAAGTGCTTCGAGAACACCTTGGTACCGATGAAGCCGCCGACGAGGCCGCCAGCGATGGTGGCAGCGCCGGTAACGACGCCCATTGGGCTTAGAATCGAGTTAACGAGCGTTTGGCCGTACTCGAGGGTCATGCCGGCTTGAACGCACATCTCGGCATAGGCCTCGCCCATCATAAGGATGAGAGAGATCTGCCCCAGCCAGAAGCAGAACGTGAACGCGGCAAAGGCACAGATAAGCTTGGTCTTGGTGCGCTTCTGCGGATCGCCTGCGATAAGGTCTGCCACGATACCGCCCACGACAATGCCGACAGGGCCGCTCCAGAACATACCCATCAGAAGGCCAACCGCACCAACGATGATGCCCATGATGGCGATCGCGCCACGCTTCGGCACGCGATAGGCCAGGTACATGAACACGGTACCAGCGAACAACGCGCCTACCGTGTGAGTAAACCAACACAGGTTGGCATTCGCGCTAAAGATAATCGAGAACACCATAAGCACTAGGAACAAAAGGATGCCGAACACGGCGATAAAGACGAAGTCTTTCGGGCTCAAGCCATCACGTTCCTTGGCGGCAGAACCGATTGTTGCTTTGCTTGTCATTGTGAAACCTTTCTTTTGTTACTGTATTTCCGCAAACCCGAAATTGAGCTTCAACTTCGGAAGTGTTGCCTTGTTTAAGGGGAAGCGCTCGGCGATGCGCCCGTCTTCGACCAGGGCTATCTCATCGCATGCCGAGCAGAGGAATTCATAGTCGTGCGAGACAACGCAGACAGCGATTCCCGCATCGCGCATGCGCGCGATCTGGGCATCTATTCGACGCATGTTGCGATAATCCAAACCACTCGTAGGCTCGTCGAGAATCATCGCGCGAGCACTCGAAAGCAAGCCGGCAGCGATGGAAAGCCGTTGGCGCTCCCCGCCTGAAAGGGAGAGCGGGTGCCTGTCGGCAAGGCCTTCGAGGGCAAGCGCAGCCTTAATTGCTGCAATCCGGTCCTTATTACCTAGGCTGTCTTCCGCGCCATCCGAAGAGAATGCGCTTGCAAGCTCATCGTCGACTGTGCTGCTGAACAACTGGTATCCCGGTTCTTGCATAACCAGGTACACGCGCCCCGCCCGTTTCCTTGCGCGAAGCGGCACGTCGTCAACCTCGATCACCCCCGCCTTTTCCTTGAGAAGGCCGGCCATGCACCGGGCAAACGTCGTTTTCCCAGCCCCGTTGCGCCCCACAATACCGACGACACTACCTGGAAGGAGACAGAAATCGAGACCGTTCAAGACCGCAGGCGCACCGCGGTAGCCGGCAACTACGCCGCTCATACGTACGATGGCTTTTCCGCAAGAAGGTGATCTGGAGGCATTCGATGCGACCGCGTCGCCCAAGGGCGACACCGTCACAACGGAGTCGATTTCAGCAAGAGAGGCGGCGCGCAGCCCCATATCGGTTCTCGTTTCAAACGGCATAGCAAGGAACTCTGCCGCCGCCCAGTCTCCCATAACCGAACCATCGCTTATAACCACATAGCGGTCTGCAATACCATCAAGCCACCACAGGCGATGCTCGGAGATAAGCACGGTTTTCCCCTGACTCTTCAGAAGCGCAACCGTGCGCGCAAGATTCCGCATCGCATGCACATCGAGCGACGCGGTTGGCTCATCAAGCACGAAGATGTCAGGATGAACCGCATAGGCCGATGCCAGGATAACCGACTGCTTCTGCCCGCCGGAGAGCGCCTCGGTACCGCGCCCGAGCAGGCCCTCAATACCGAGCGTTGCCGCTGCCTGCGCCACACGTTCGACCATTTCCTCGCGATCGATTCCGAAGTTCTCGCATCCGAAGGCGATTTCCGAGGTCACGTCGAGATTGACGAACTGGCTACGCGGGTTCTGGAACACCGACCCGATATGCGCGGAAAGCTCGCCCATCGTCCATGCGGAAACGGGTTTTCCCGCAACAAGCACCTCACCTTGAAGGTCCCCTTCGTACATTAGAGGAATAAGTGCATTAACGAGGCGCGTAAGCGTTGTCTTGCCACATCCTGACTGCCCGGTCACAACAACGCATTGACCGCGAGGGATCTTAAGCGAAACGTCACGAAGCGATGGACGGGAAGCGCCTTTGTAGCAAAACGTGCATCCATCGAGCTCGATAGCATAGGGCGAAGCCTTCGCCGCGACGGCATTTTCCATCATCAGAGCACCCCCGCTTTGAACCAAACGGAAAGTGCAAGGAGCACCATCGAAGCGATGAGACACGCAACATCGATAGCGCGCACCCTTAAGTGGTAATACGAGGTGCGGTGCGCACTCGCCCCCACGCCGCGGACGACGACCGCGTCCCCCAGTTCGTCCGCGATCTGGCCCAAACGCGCGATCACGGGCACAAGGAAATGTTCGGCGGTCTTCGCAGGATGGCGCACGACCGACCTCGGCGTGAGCGCGATACCGCGCATCTTCATAGCATCGGCGACAGCGGAGAATTCGCGTCCCATGGTGGGAAGGAAACGAAATGCCACGCACACAGCCACCGACACGTTCGCAGGAACATGCATCGCCTGCAGCGCACAAGCGAGCTCGCCAAGACGCGTGGTTGCGATCATATTGAAAGCGAACATAAAGGCGGGCAGAACATGACGATACATAAGAAGCGACGCCGCAAAGGGCGAAAGCAAAGTGTTCCCACTCGCCACGAACAGCTGCGCCGTTACGGCGAACAGCACGTAGAAGGCAAGCCAACGCACAATCGCGAAGAAGCGGCGGCAATATGCCATCACGACAACGGTAAGGGCCAAAACGCCCATCTCGGCAAACAGGCTTTGCGTAAGCGCCATCTGCACGTTGATTGCCACCAGCACCGTAAGCGACACGCGCGGGTCGAGATGGCGCGGCGCGGCGTTGGCCGATGCAGAAGGCCTCGCCTGGGCCACCCCGCTTAAAGGCAACGAAGTATCCGTCAAAACAGCCATGCGATATTCGTCCTTCTTCCCGTTGGTTGGTTGGTTGGTTGATTAGTTAGTTAGCCATTGGTAACTTCTTCGCGTTATAATAGGACTCGATGCAACAGCGCAAAGACGGAACAGAAAGATGGAAAACTACGCCGAAAAGAAAACAAGTTCTACCGAAAAATCAAATGAAAGCAATGCCACAGAACAAGAAAACCCGCTTTACGACATGTTCGTCACGCAGCTTTCTCAGTTGCACACCGTATGCGCGGAGGAAGCGCTCGCGCGCGGATTCGGACAGGCCAACCTGGTGCGAAGCATCGGCGAGACATGGTTCGTCGACCCTCGATACGGCAGGGGCTCTTATTGGTTCTACCTCATGGACCGTGACACCATCGTCGTGTCGATGGACATCACATACGAACGCGCCGTGGAGGCAGTCATAGAGACTATTCCCTATCTGGGGTTCGGCCTCTATGAACATGCGATGCCCATGTATTGCTCGCCTGAGTGTGCTGGATCAAACTGCAAGCTCATAGGGCACAACTGGGATGGCGGCCCCCACATAAGCTCGTTCGAGCCAGGCAAGAGGCTGTCATCGGCATCGATAACCATAGCCCCTGAAGCGATACACCGCTATGCAGATGCCTTGCGTTGCGATGTGGAGAAGCTACATCACGCAATCGTAGGGCTCACCATGTCAGACGGCGTGCCCGGCTTACCCTCGGCGCTTCGAGGGCTCAACATCACCTGCCCCGCCGCATCGGTAGCCGATGCATATTATCACGCCAAAGTGATTGAATGCTTCGCGCTACTGGCAACCAGCATTCACGGGAAGAGCACGGCGGCGGACGCCGTGCGCATAAGCGACAGGGACTGCGTCAGCTGCATCTGCTCCTACATCGACGGCAACTTGTCATCCGATCTCAGCACGAAAACGCTGTGCGATATCGCCCATGTAAGCGAAGGGAAGATGATATCGGCATTTCGCAATGTACAGGGCGAAACGCCGCAAAGCTACATCCGCGCACAGCGCCTGGAATACGGTCGGCGCCTTCTTCTAGATGAAAGCCGCGAAATCGGCAAAATCGCCAAAAGCGCAGGCTACCGCAACCAAGGAGCATTCACCGACGCATTCAAGCGTGCCTACGGCACGACGCCGCGCGCCTACCGTAAAAGATTGCGCGCAGAATAGAAAAGGCATCGCAAAGCGTCACGCCGCCCTGAAAACAGGGGGGGGCGACCAAGCTACTCAGAACTGTTCACCTAACCCGTTGACAATGGAGAGATGCAACCTGCGATTTTCGAACCACTTGCAAGCTCCTGCGACTACTCACTTGCAGTTGTGCCATCTGATTCCTGATCGGTGCGCCATTCATTGCCGTATTTATCATTTCCAAGTGGACGATCAATGTGAGCGATGAAATGCCGTGCCTACGAATAAACCCGACCAAGCCAGCTTTTCCGCTGGCATATGCCCCAAGAAAGAAACGAGCCTTTGACATTCGTATCGAAGATGCTGTCCCAGTTATCGGCGCATCGCTTGAACTTTTTAACATACACGTAATTCACGGCTTCGCGCAGAGCCGATTCATGCGCCCAAAAACCCTACCAGCATTACTCCCCCCCGGCCTCTCCATATTCCCCTTGCGCCGCAGGCGTATAATCCAGAGCCATGATCACTCTCCTGCTTATAGAAAAAATCGCTTCGCTATTCCTAATCATGGCTGTCGGATTCGCGTTAGTGCGCCTTCATCTCCTGAAAACGGGAGACAGCAAAACGCTCTCCGTCCTGTCTGTATACGCCATCTGCCCGTGCGCTTTCATTTCTGCAACGCAGGTTGATTTAACTCCAGATGTACTGCAAGGTTTTCTATTCGCAGTTGTCTGCGCTATCGTGCTCCAGGTTGGGCAAATCATCCTGACGAAAGTCCTGGCAAAGCCGCTTCACCTCTCCCCTATTGAGCGGGCGGCAAGCATCTACTCGAATTGCGGTAACCTGATCATCCCGCTTGTCGGCTTCATCTTGGGCGATGAATGGGTGGTTTACTCGCTTGCCTATATGAGCGTGCAAACGATCCTGATTTGGACACATGGCAAGTCCCTTATCAGCGAGAATCATCACATTGATGTCCGCGCTGTTCTGTTCAATATCAACTTGCTTGCTGTCGCCGCTGGTATCGTGCTCATGGTGCTCGGCGTCAAGCTTGTTGAGCCCTTCGGCACCTTCACCTACGACGTAGGACAGATGATCGGCCCTGCTGCCATGCTGGTAACGGGCATGATCATCGGAGGCATGGACTTGCGGCAAATCGTAGCCAACAAGCGCGTCTGGCTCGTCGCCTTCATCAGGCTAGTGCTTATCCCTGCCATAGTCACGCTTGCACTTAAGCTCAGCGGCATAGACGCGTTGGTGGCAAACGGCCAGTCGATCCTGCTCATTACGCTTCTTGCCACCATCACTCCGTCCGCCTCAACAACGGTGCAAATGGCGCAAATTTACGAGAAGGACGCACCGTATGCCAGCGCTATTAATGTGATCACCACGGTCGGCTGTATCCTAACGATGCCGATTTGGGTAGCGCTGTTCATGGCTTAGCGCCAAACCAATCACGAAAATAATCTGCCTACCGCGAACTGCACCCTTTCGCCTCCGTAGAGGTCGTCGTTTGTCGCAAAACGGACGGTATTCCCCATCAAATACCCTCCCTGCGGAAAAACACCTAACGTAATGCGAAAATAAACCACGAAAACGCTTGATCGTCACGCAACGTAACGTCATAGCGTATGTGACGAAAGGAGGCGGATTCCATGCCGGAAATCAACAACGAAGCTGTGAAAACTTGCTCGACAGGCGAACTCGCCGCGCTCTGTGGTGTCAGCATAAGAACCGTGCAATATTACGATGAAAAAGGTCTCCTACCACCATCAGGGCTCACCGAAGGCGGTAGACGCATCTATACCGAAGCCGATGCTGCTTGGCAGCAACAAGTTGCCAGGGAAGCTCCATATAGTAGGTTGTGCCCTCCTGAACGCCCGCACCATCGCCATCAGCGTTGTTCGGCGTCACGGCAGCCATCCGAAAATGAACCGTCACGTTGTCGCCCTTTGAGAGGCCAGCACCTTCCCCACCTTGCTCAACAGACTTATAACGCTGGTCAATCGCGCGGTGGGGATCGTTCGTGTCTACAACCTTTCCGTCCTTGTCGAGCAACGTGGTATACATCTGCGAATGAGGGGCTCCAGAAGCATCCGCCTCAATGATATCAACGAGGGGAGCCGCGGCATTTGCTGCGGGTACAGGCGCATCAGCCCCCTCAACGTCAGAATCGCCAGCAGAGGAAACGCCAACATCGCCATTGGCGAACATGGGCGTTCCAGCTTCACCATATGTGGAAGAATCCTCGTGAACCGATTCCTCAGATGCATTTATAGAAGCATCAGAAGAATTGCCCCGTCAATTGCGCACTGTCGGAAGAGGCGGAATCGAGATTAGAACCCGTCATATCAGAAGGCTCAGCAAAGCCTTGAGCGGGAATAAACGAGACTATGAGCGTTGCGGAAGCAAAATGCTTATCGCTCGACGAAGTAAGGTTGTATTCACAGGTCCCCAAATGGAATCGGCGGTATAGCCATTCTTAATTTTCAGATTATAGCTCTATTCATGCATATGATTAATTCGAGTACTCATTTATAGGTTCACTGAATTAACCCTATTGCCCACATCATTATGAGCGAGTTCACGGGTCATTACAGGCGTCACGAAGATTAGCAGAAGCAGCTTTAAGAGCAAAATCGCTACAGCAACAATGAAAACGGTCTCGTTTAACGTCATGCGCCACGCATTACCCTGCGGTGCTGCCTGCTGGCAGAAGTCGGCTTTGTTTCAACTCCAAGATCATGCTTTAGCTAGGAAATAACCCGCAATTGGAGGCTACCCTAATTGCACTTCAAAGCGAAGGGGCCGAGCCTGGACTACCTCCAAGCTCGGCCCCTTTCATCAAACAGCCCTATTCTGTATTACCGTGCAGCAAACGGAGATAAACAAGCGTAATGCACTAGTTCATCTTCCTGCGACGCAGCGCAAATGCAGCAACACCAGCAGCCGCAACGGCAATCACAGCAATTGCACCACCGACAAGAGCGAGGTTGTCGCCCGTCTTCACGGTAGCCATCTTCGCTTCGCTTGACGCGTTGTCGCCGTTGTTGTTAACGGTGTTGACGTTTACATTCGCATTGGCAGAGGAGCTATCGCCGTTGCCTCCGTTGTTACCGTTGTTTCCGTTGTTTCCGTTGTCGCCAGTACCAGGCTCAACGGTAGCGGGGGCCGCCTTCCAGCCGGCATACAGAGTGAACTCAGGCTGCGTGCCGTCTACATCAGCATCAAAGTCATAGGCATTGGTGCAGCCCTCGTCAGTGAACCATCCGGAGAAGGTATAGCCTTCCTTAGTAGGATCTGCTGGCTTTGCCACTTTGTCACCAACGGGAACAAGTTGAGAGTCAACTGCTGTACTCTCGTTGGAATCGAAAGTAACGGTAACCTTCAAAACCTCAGGAGCCTGAGCGCCCGATTCCTTAGCATAGTCGTTTGCAGCCTGAGCATCAGTGAAGTAAACAACCGTTCCGTCGGTATTGGTTACGGAATAGGTTGCATCGCCCTTCACGGCGTCCCTGTTACCGACAGCATATTTGCCATCGTTGAACAAAACTGCCTTGCCGCTCTTGAGGTGCTTGGCAACCTCTTTGTCCGTGAATTGACCGCCGCTAACTTCAATATTGCCAAGACCAAGACTGCCGTTAAATTCACCGCCGGAAACGGTGACCTTGTTATCGGCATTATCAAAAGGCGACTCCTGCTTCGACGAGGAATCCCAGCTGTAGGCCTTAAGTGCCGCATTTCCATCCTTCGCCGTGAAGGTGCCGCCTGTGATAGCTACCTGGTCGAGGCCCTTGTAGCCGGGGCGGTTGACGATAGAGATTGCCGCGCCGTCCTGGATAGCGCCATCGCCCTCAGTCTTTGCAACCGGATCGCCCGACACGGTAATCGTGCTGCCCTCATTGATGTTCAGGTTGCCCGAGCATACCTGAACGCCCATCGTCTTCGCGTTGATTGTGGAGTTGTCGATGGTCAGCGTTCCGCTGCTGGGGAAGTAAATGCCGAAACCATTGGGAACGTTGAGCGTACTGTTCTTCAGAGTAACGGCGTCGTTGGTGTTGTTGCCGTTCGTCTCGATGCCGCTTGCAGCACTCGTAGTGGCCTCAACGTTTTCGAACGTAAGGCTGGAATTGTCGTACGTGATGGAACGCCTGCAGTCCATCAACGGTACGCTGCTTACCGCCGCAGAAGACGCGCAAGACGAACTGGAAGAAGCAGCAGATGCCGCACAGGATGCATACCATGAAGCAATGGCGTCGCCTTCTGTCGAAACTACCCAGGCAGCAACTAACGCCCTTTCTAAAGCACAACGCAAAAAGGACGCCTTCAATGCATCTATCGATGACATTGCCGACGCTCTTGGATGCAATCGCGACGACGCTATCGACCTAATGGAAAAAGCCGCCGATATCGATACAGACGATGACGATATTCATCCCGTAAACACCACCGACAACGGCGCTGATGTCATTAACCAAGCAGAAAAGTTCGCCGTCTACCAGCTTGAATACGACCGAGGAAACAACAACGGCACCGAAACCGTTGCCGTCTACGGCATCCAGCCAAATTCCCGTTACTGGAAGGATCTTGATATAGGCGATGGCAAAGTCGTATTCGGTGCGGGTCTTGCAGACAAGTTCGGCTGGAATGAAAACCAACAGGTAAACCTCTACGACAAGTACGAAGACAAAACCCACAGCCTTACCTTCTCGGGCCAGGAAGACACCTGGGGCTCGAACTCGAATATGAACGTATACATGAGCATCAACGACTTCAACACAATGTTCAGCAACAACAAGTCGTACTTTAACGGATACGTTAGCAACGAAGCACTCACCTTGGACGCACGCTACTACGCAAATGACACAACCCCGGATGACATGCGTGCAGTGGGCAACCAATTCGTAAACATGATGGACTCCATGATTGGAATGATGGTGGGCTTGGCCGTATTCATCTTCTTGCTGTTCATGTACCTGCTCACCAAAGCCGTCATCGATCGCAGCGCACGCTCCATCAGCTATATGAAGGTATTCGGCTACCGCGATAAAGAGGTTTCTCGTCTCTACATTCGCTCAGTTACGCTGTGCGTGGTCGCATCGCTTGTGCTGTGCCAGCCTCTCATCATTGGCTCGCTTACCGCAATCTTCCGCTCAATGTTGCTCGCCTACAACGGCAACATCGAGATCTACGTGCCCTGGTGGTGCATGGCCGTGTGCATCGGCATTGGCTTCGCCACCTACCTCCTAGTAGCGTTCATGCATACGCGCTCGATTAAACAGGTAAGCCTGTCCGAAGCGCTGAAAGTGCAAGAGTAAGCAGATTTTCGCAGCTGGTTAAACATGGATTGTATTTGGCAGCCCCTCGAAAAGCTCTCTTAAGGGGCTGCCAATCTGATTGCTAAACGCGAAGACGCCCATCGCTGATTAGTTGATCCCTTTGCGTAAAACAGGGGCGTGCCTCAAAGGGCAAATAAATAATCGAAAGAAGGAGAAGCCAATAGAAGCCATCCTTGGAATCCTGATTCCCTTTTTAGGCACGACGATGGGCGCCGCCTGCGTGCTCTTTATGAAAAACAACCTGGGAAACCTGGTGCGACGTTGCCTTGCGGGATTTGCCGCAGGGGTAATGGTCGCCGCGTCGGTTTGGAGCCTGCTAATTCCCGCTATAGAGCAATCGGCCTCGATGGGAGCGCTTTCGTTCGTTCCCGCTTTTGCGGGATTCTGGTTCGGCGTGCTGTTCTTGCTTGCTCTAGACCACTTGATCCCCCATCTGCATGTAGGCAGCGAGCAATCAGAAGGCCCAAAAAGCAAACTTAGCCGCACCACGATGATGGTGTTAGCGGTGACTCTGCACAACATCCCGGAGGGTATGGCGGTTGGCGTTATGTACGCGGGCTTTCTTGCCGGAAATACGCAGATCACCGCAGCAAGTGCATTGGCGCTGTCGATCGGCATCGCTATTCAGAATTTCCCAGAAGGCGCAATCATCTCGATGCCGCTTCGAGCGGAAGGGATGAGCAGAAGAAAGGCATTCGCGGGTGGCGTTGTTTCCGGCATCGTAGAGCCCATTGGTGCAGTGCTGACGATCATTGCCTCACAGCTCATCATTGCGGCACTGCCCTATCTTTTGAGTTTTGCAGCAGGAGCCATGCTGTATGTGGTGGTCGAAGAACTAATGCCGGAACTATCTCAAGGCAAGCATTCCAACCTTGGTACCGTGTTCTTTGCCATCGGGTTCAGCTCGATGATGGTTCTCGACGTTGCGCTGGGATAAAAGCACTAGTCGTGCTCACGCACTCTGGCAACAGCATCAAGCTCGAGGCCGTCACCATGGTCAAGTTCCCTTTCCTTAGGAATGGTGGGAATAATTGCCAGCATTAAAACCGCCAGGAAAATCGCAACAGCAGCTAGCACTATCCACACAACGGGCTTTTGGACCAGAAACGCACTAAGGCCCATCACCGAATAGGAGATGGCCAGGATCCTCATCTTCCTAGGCAGCGAAATACCACCGCTTTGTTTGAAGGGCTCAACGTATGCTCGGTAAATTGGAGTTTGAGCAATCCAGGAACTAAGGCGCTCCGAGCTACGCGAAAACAGAAACGCTGCAAGCAGCACAAGCGGCGTTGTGGGCAGAACCGGTACAAACATTCCAATGAAGCCAAGCGCAAGGCACACACTGCCTGCAATAATAAATAGAATCTTCTTCGCAAAACGCATGGTAGTGTCCTTTCAGGGATTGACATGCTCGCAAAAGAATATGCACGTTTATTTTCCTACAGAGGCTCCGATTGCCCATGCGACAAGCAAGGCGCATGGTCGGTATTTCCAAATTAACGGCTTAAACTTCGCTACCTACGTAGGCGGAATCTCAAAGCCGAAGTTGCATGGATCGGGCGCACCAACCAGTTTCACCCATCAACCCAACCGGACCAATTCCAATTACCGCAACATCATCACCGAACTGGATATCGGCGAGTTCGGCCCCGTGAAACCCCGTCGGCACCATGTCGCCCACCATAGTGGCAGCACCTAGGTCCATCCCCTCAGGAAGAAGAGCCAAATTGCCATCCGCATCATTCACATGGAAGAGCTCGCCAAATACGCCATCTTTGAAGTTGGAGAACTTCCACCCTGCAAGCATACCAGTGGAATGCTTGGGAAAGCCTGCCTGAGCTTCAAGCGAAGACCAATCAGGCGTAATAGCCGAAACTACGACCTTGTCGCCTGGCTTGAAATCGCGGACCAATTCGCCAAATTCCTCAACAACGCCTACCGCTTCGTGGCCAAGGATCATATCGCTGCGATCGCCAATTGCCCCTTCCCAAACGGTATGCACGTCTACCAGCAAGGAATAGGCATGTTCGACCGTGCTCACGCTCACTGAAATTTCAGAGGCAAGAGAGCGCTTGGCGGAAAGACGGCTTCCAGCCTCAAGAATGCCATTGCGAATATCGCTGCGAATACAACGAGGAGGTACTGATATTTGGAAACACCTCCCCTACTGTCAAGGTCGTACCGCGCCGCCATAAAACTCCCACGATATTAATTGACTCGAAAGTTTACGATGAAAATCCAAGTTAACTTAGGGTCAATCCTGCCTAAACATCAGGCACTATTTCGCAGAACGCATGCTTCCAGATGTCCTCTGTTCGGTTCTCTCGGTGAACGGCTTTCGTGCCTGAAGCACCAAAGGCGACCCATAGACACTCGCTCACAGCCGCAGATTATGATGGAAACATCTTTACGGATGTTTACTCCAATGGCTTCATGCGGACGCTCATATCCACAGGCTTAGCCGTAAACGGCGCCGTAGTAGCCAAGCCGTCAACGCCGCATGCAGCATAGGCGCCTGCATTTTGAGGATTGATACCACCAGCGGCGATAATCGTGATTCGGGGATCGATTTCGCGTATCCGACGAACCAACTCCGCCAATTCGGAAACCGGAACTTTATCGAGCTGGATTCCATCAACCCCGTGTCCGTCCGAGCTCGCCCTCGCAAGGGCTATAGCGCGTTGCGCATCCGCCTCTACAAACAGCTTCTTTTCCACACACCGTGCCTTAATGCGAGGCAATTCCTCGACAAAACGGTTGAACCCACCAAAAAACGCAAGGTGCTGCTCGAATACCAACACGGTTTCCGACAACCCAAGGCGGTGGGGAAACGCACCGCCCGCCATTACCGCACAAGTAAGAAGGTCCTTTGCACCAGGCATGCTTTTACGCGTGGTCAGAACTTCGCATTCAGGGTTTACCGCATGAACCTCATCGACCATACTGCGTGTTTTCGTAGCAACGGCCGACAAATGATCGAACACGTTAAGGCACGCTTTCCAAGCGGCGCGCAAATCCGCCGCTGCTCCCCGTACTGTAAAGAAGGTCTGACCCGCTGAGACCAATTGCCCGTCTTTGCTGGATGTCAGAACCTCGCAATCGAGATTTCGCATGATACGTCGAGCGATATCGGTGCCAGCAAGCACACAGCTCTCTCGCGTAAAATATTCCATTTCGCCAGGCTGATTGTTGATGCCGAGCACCTCACACGTCAGATCGATATAGGGCACATCTTCTTCAATGAACGCATCAATGCGCGCATTTGAAAACCTCATTTCAACTCACCTTCCATACCCCTTAAACACCCTCAGTTCAACTTTGGTATTCCAGCGTATTGAGGCTCAGAGGCGCTTATCCGCTTGCTATAACATCACACTTTGCACGCCCAATATGCGCCGTAGAAGCCGCCTTCTTCAACGTCAAAGTGAGCGCGCTTCATTTTTGCCTCTCAAAACCTTATTTTCACGATCTGCATTTTCATCCCGTTGTCACCGACCCTTGCGAGAAACCGGAAAAAGCCGCTGA
>OLSG01001905.1_pt1 | contig 19438 bp, 22 predicted proteins | sample 1673041 | NCBI WGS metagenome assembly OLSG01 (sample SAMEA3136749, study PRJEB25190) | human gut metagenome | reverse complement strand
GGAGGAACAATACCCCGACCTCACCGAAGCCGAGCGTATGGCGCTGATGTATGAACTGAACGGCGACTATCTGGACGACGAGCGCTCCAATCTGGACATCCAGCTCTCCCGTCCCATTCTCGTTGTCGGTGATCTGGGACTTTGGCACGGCCGTCGCATGGGATATAAGGAGATTCCGAGCGGCAACATTCGGGACTGCCTTTACAGCGAACGGGATATTGATTACAGCACTTGGTATGTGGATAAAAACGGCGACTTCCGCTGCGATGCCATCCATCACGACGGCACAAATCATTACCTCTACCGCGCCTACAAGGACGGCGTGAGCGACACGCAGATCGACAATCTGAAAGAAAAACTCTACCGGGGCATTGCCACCCGTGCGGACATTACAAGAGTGACCCGCAGGCTGGGTGATGAGATCGCCCATGTCTATGGCTTTCCCATCCCCCGCAGGCAGGCGCCGGTGCAGGAGCGATAACGGAGGCGGCTATGATGAATGTATCAGATACAAGGGACTGCGCCTTTGAAGCCTTTATTACCAACCTCGGCAAATACAACGAGGGATTTTTGGTGGGCGAATGGGTGAAGTTTCCCGTGACCAATGAAGAAATGCAGGCGGTTTTCCGGCGCATCGGCATCGGGCGGCGCTATGAGGAATGGTTCATCACCGACTATGACTGCCTGGATGCGGCCATCGGCAAGGTGCTCGGAGAATATGAGAGCCTGAGCGAGCTGAATTATCTCGCCAGGCAGATCATGGAGCTGCGGGAGAGCGACGATTTCTGGCAGGCGGTTTTGGATTTGGGCGAGAACACCGGCAGTGTGCAGGAGCTGATCAACCTGACCGAGAATTTGGACTGCTTTGATTATCTGCCCGGCGTGCGGAATGACTACGACCTCGGCTATTACTGGATTGAGGAAAGCGGCTGCTATGACACAAGCAATCTCGGCGCACTTTCAAACTATATCGACTATGAGGGCTTCGGGCGGGACATTCGGTATGAAGAAGGCGGCGTATTCGGAGATAACGGCTATGTGCGTTCAAACGGCGGCCGCTTTGTGGACATCTACGACGGCGACATTGAGAACATCCCCGAAGAATATCGGATCAGTTCGCCCGCCGTCCCCGTCCGCTCCGCAGCCCCACGGCAAGCAGAACAGCCCGAACGATAAAATTTGCACCTTTGATATTGTCTTGCGGTTTGGGTATAGTATAATAAAAACGATAAGAAAGTGAGCTCCGTGAGCGACAGCTATTTTGACCTGCCATCCCGTATTGAGGACGCCTTTGCGGAGATCGACAGCGATATTGTGATGGATCTGCTGAACACCGACGAGGACTACGCAGAGCTTTCCGACCGTATGGACAAGCTGAAAACGCAGCACCCCGTTATCGACAACATGAACGAGGACAGCGGCGAAATCCGCATGACCGCAGAGGAACATCGGGCGTATGTGGACTATCTGAATCTTGCCCGGAAAATGGAGGACATGGAGCGGCAGCACATTTACTTCCGCGGACATACCGATGCCGTGGCCTACCTCAAAAAAATCAAAGCGATATAAGTATGACAAAAGCGGTGCAGAGAGATCTGTGCCGCTTTTCTGTTAGCAGAAATGCAGAGCGAGTCGAAAAAGATGTGCCACACAAAAGTTTTTCTGGAATTTCAGCATAAACTATTATCCATAATGAAGTGTTTGGCTATTTATAGCGAGAAGGTAGTGGATTACTCCTTTTCCGAAAGCCTACTTCCGTATCAATCCGTGTGATAGATATAGCTTGCTCTGAAAAATGTGCGAGCTCGCAGCGAATAATGGCGGAAAATGCACAATAATTATTGATGTTTTTGGAAAAATGTGTTATACTCTTATCATACCCCCTGAAAGGATGGTGACTGCCATGAAACGTAATGCGATTCGAGACTTAACCAGCTGGAAAAATAACGATGAACGAAAACCTCTTGCCCTGAAAGGCGCATGCTATGTTGGCAAGACATGGCTGATGAAAGAGTTCGGAAAGAACTATTATAAGATTATAAGAGCTTCGTTTATTTAAACTTTGACGAAGAGGACGAACTGAAATCTATATTCGAGGCGAACAAGAACCCGCAGCGCATCATGGAACTACTCTCCCTGATTTGCGGAGAAAAAATTTTGCCGGAAGAGAGCCTCATCATCTTTGATGAGATACAGGAATGCCCGGAGGCGCTGAGCACACTCAAATATTTTAAGGAAAAGGCAAATGAGTATCATGTCATTGCGGCAGGAAGTCTGCTCGGCACGCTGTTAGCGAAACCAAAGTCCTATGCTGCAATTACATAAAAACGTCGCTACTCCAACTTTATTTCAATATACAGTGCGAACGGAAGGAGTTCCCATTATGTCACAAACAACAATCAAAGACATCTATGCAGGAATGCCGGATGCAAAGGATGAAATTAGTACAAATCAAATTGACGCATTTCTAGGTAGCTTTGTGGTTCCACCCGCATTGCCTGTTGACAGCTTGCTTGATGGACGAAAATTTCTTGTTTCTGGTTACAAAGGAGTTGGAAAGACATCCGTTCTTTACTATTTGCAAAATGAAGTTCAAAATCGTGACGCATCAGCATGTACATCTTTTATCTACTTCAAAAGTGATTTTGAGGAAGTTCGTAAGAGTAACTTAGATGCCGTTGCAAAAAAACTAACTGCACTTATCGATGTAAGTGGTGAAATTCAGCCAAACAAAATTGAGTTTTTGCATATTTGGAGATGGGTATTCTTTAAGAAGATTGTGGATGACTCTATTGAAAAAAACCATGGGCTTTTCCAACCGGACGCTGACTGGGATAAGTTCGAAGAGACCGTTAATAAAATAAGTTTTTCCTCACAAGATAAACACGTAATTTCGCTGTCATCCCTAAGCGTTTCTATGCAGGCATCCCCTTCCACGGGTGTATCCGCTGAGGTAAAAGCTTCTTTCAACAGAGAAATAGCTAAGAATAATGAAGCATTCCGAAGTCTTGTTGATATTGTTGATAAGTGTGAAGAGCTTTTCCAAAAACTCACTCCTAGTGAGACACCTTATTACATTTTTGTAGACGAGATGGAAGCATATTATGGAGATGTGGAGTTACTAAAGCGTGATCTCACATTGATTCGAGATATGCTTTTTACCATTCACAGAATCAACAGCTATGGAAAAGTTCATATAATTGCCGCTATTAGAAATGAAATCATTTTTGCAATGGATAGGTTTATCCAAACAAATGAACTGAATAAAATCACAGATGGATTTAGTGTCCCTATTAGATGGACATATAGCAATACAAATTCTTACAACCATCCTATTATTCAGATCCTAATGAAGCGAATTTCTGTTGCAAGCCATGATCCGTCTCCAAGATTCCACCAGTGGTTTCCAGAGAAGGTGAATAATAAAGATACGGTAAACTATATTCTTGACAATGGATGGAACAAGCCACGCGATATTGTTAGACTACTGATCGCAGCGCAGCATGATAGTCTTCATTGCAATGATACCGCCTTTACGCAAGCAGCATTTGACTCTCTTAGAAAAGAATACTCAAAGAATAGCCTTACTGAGATTCGTCAAGAGTTACAGTCGTTATATTCTAGTGAAGAAATTGAAATGGTGGTTCGACTGTTGCGAGGTGGTCCACGATTTACGACCGCTGAAGAAATTCGAAAGCAAACTATAAAAGGAAGCCGCGTGAGAGCGTTTTGGGACGAGCGTCAAGATGATATACTCGAAGACTTCTATCGAGTCGGTTTCTGGGGAAACGTCAATCGTAGCAACGCACAGTATTTATGGCGCTGGAATCACAAAGGCGATACTGGCGTACTATATGGAAATGGATGGGAGCTCGCAATACATCCAGCATTATGTAGTGAATTGTCAATCTATTTATGAACGATGTCTACACATCGAATATTAAAGCCATTGTAAATGTCATCCATTCATTAGCAGAGGGAAAAAGCGCATCCATAATTCAGCGAGGGCAGAGTGCATCTCAAACAAGATGCACTCTGCTTTTTATATTTTGAAACTATAAATATATCACATTAAAGTCCTTTCATAAATGGCTCAATCGTGGCATTATTCACCATTAAAATGATATAGTAAGTTTTTGAGATTTCTTGGGATGTTACCGTGGCAAAGGCATATTTGACTAAGATTTATTACATAGCCGAGAGGTTTTCATCTTGAAAGCCCCTCGGCTATTTTTATGTCAGAACGGAGGTGAAACATATGCCATATATCCCGCCGGAGGTAGTAATGCGGGCCCGTGAGATGGACTTGCTGACCTATTTGCGGACTTACGAGCCGCAGGAGTTGGTGCATTTCGGCGGCAGCACCTACTGCACCCGTGAGCACGACAGTCTGAAAATTTCCAACGGCAAATGGTGCTGGTTTTCCCGTGGGATCGGCGGCTATTCCGCGCTGGACTATCTTATCAAGGTCAAAGAGATGCCCTTTACGCAGGCAGTCGAAACCATTATGGGAAATCTGTCAGCGGCATCGCCCGCCTTTGCCCCGACTCCGAAAGCGCCGAAGGAAAAGGTGCTGCTTCTGCCGCAGATCAACCGCAGCGCCACCCATGCCGTCGAATACCTGCACCGCAGAGGCATCGACTACGAGCTGATCGATTTCTGCATCAAGACCGGTCGCCTTTATGAGAGCTACCCCTATCACAATGTGGTTTTCGTGGGCATGGACGCAGACGGAAAGCCACGCTACGCCAACCAGCGAGGGATTGGCTCGGACTTCATCGGGGATGCCAGCGGCAGCGACAAGCACTATTCCTTTGGGATTCCAGCGGAGGCTGCAAACGATACGCTCCATCTTTTTGAGTCAGCGGTGGATCTGCTGTCCTATGGGACACTGCAAAAGCTGGACGGCAAGGACTGGCGCGGCGAAAATCTGCTTTCCCTCGCCGGTGTCTACAAGCCAAGGGCGAAAATCGAGGAAAGCAGCCTGCCCGCATTGGTGCGGTATCTTGCCGAGCATCCTCATATCAGCCGTGTGGTGCTGCGGCTTGACAACGATGCCGCGGGACGGGTCGCCGCAGAAACTATCAAGACCCTGCTGCCGGGGAAGTATGCGGTCACGGTGGACATCCAGCCACCCCCACAGGGCAAGGATTACAACGACTGCCTGTGCCTGCGGCTGGGCTTGCCCATCACCAAGCGTGGAGAAAGGAGCAAAGAACGGTGAGTGACTTTATGAGTCCGGGACGGCGCATCCGGCACTATCGTATGCTGCGGGGCATGACGCAAAAGGCGCTGGGCATCGCCGCAGGCTTTCCGCCCGAAACCGCTGACATCCGCATCGCACAGTATGAATCCGGCGCAAGAACGCCGAAATACGCTCTGCTCTGTACGCTGGCGGAAGCGTTGTGTGTTCCTCCCTCGGTGCTGGATATTCCCCGCATCAAGAGCCGTGAGGCGCTGAAAAAGCTACTGCTTGCGCTGGAGGATGAATACGGGCTGACGGTCACGATTACGGAAAACAACGAAAGGAGCATTTGCAATGGAAAATGAAAAGAAAATCAAAGTGGTACTGCTGGAACCGGGCAAGCTCGCCCGTGCTGCCGAGATCGATGCGTCCCTTGCCGGGATGCAGAAAGTGGTGGGCGGTCTGATCGAGCCGTTTTATCCCTTTGAAGAACAGGTCTGCATCGTCTGCAACGAGGAAAGCAAGATCAACGGAATGCGCCCGAACCGCAGCGTGAAAAACGACGACGGCGTGATGGTGGATTTCATCTTCGGCCCCGCCTTTATCTGCAACTGCCGAGGTGAAAATCTGGACAGTCTTTCCGACGAGCAGATCGACCGCTACGGCAAGATGTTCCGCTATCCCGAACACCTTGCGCGGGTGAACGGCACGCTGTTCGGTATCCCATACCGTCCGCAGCCGGAGCAGGAGCGGTGATGTTATTTCAGTCGGTGGCAAAATGTTCGGCCTATGGGACGAACGCCATGCACTGTACCAGCAAGCATCGCCGTTGTGATACCACAACGGCACTTGTCAGGGAAATCCCTGAAACCCTTTCGTCCCCGCCTATGCGGAGGACGATGTTTTTATACCCGAAAGGAGGTCACAGCCGGTGAACGAACCCATGACCTTTTTGGACTTTTTCAGCGGTGTCGGCGGTTTCCGTAAGGGCTTTGAGCTTTGCGGCATGGTCTGCAAAGGTCACTGCGAGATCGACAAATTCGCAGACCGCAGTTACCGCGCGATCCACGATGTAAAGGAGGATGAATGGTATGGCGAGGACATCACCAAAACCAACCCCGCCGATCTGCCGAGAGTCGACCTCTGGGCAGGCGGATTCCCGTGTCAGGACATTTCTGTATCTGGCCGGCAACGAGGGCTTGCAGGCGAGCGAAGCTCTCTCTTTTTTGAAATCGTTAGACTCCTCAAAGGCACGCCTGCCGAGGATCGACCCGAATGGCTTGTCCTTGAAAATGTTAAAAATCTGCTCTCTGTTAATCGAGGATGGGACTTTGCGACCGTTCTCCATTCGTTGGCCGAAATCGGCTATCATATCGAATACGGACTGCTTAATTCACGCTTCCACGGCGTTCCGCAAAACCGGGAACGCATCTACCTTGTCGCTTATCGACATTTTAGAGCCGAGGGTGGACGAAAAATATTTCCTGTCACCGCAGGCGACGGCAAGGCTCTTATACAACTGATCGGCGGCACGCAGGGTAAGCGGGTCTATGACCCCGCAGGCGTGAGCTGCACGCTGATGAGCGAGGGCGGCGGCTTTGCCGGACGCACGGGAATGTACTTCATCGATCTGTGCAAAGGCGAACCGAGGCTGACCGAGCACGCCCGCTGCATCAAAGCAAGGTATGACAGCGGCATCACCAACCACAGCGGCGACAAAAGCGGCGTTCTCTGCATGAGCGACGAGTGCCCGGACCGCACCGAAGAAACGGCGCTCATTCAGCTAAAGCGGGGCGATCCGAAAATTTTGGAGCAGGATCACACCAAATGCCTGATCGCAGGCTATGACAAGATCGGGGTCAGCAACTGGGGCGAAAGCTCCGGTGTTTTTTATGGCTGCCGCGCCGTCCTCACCCCCGATCGGGAAAACAAGCGGCAGAACGGACGGCGCTTCAAGGAGTGCGGCGAACCGGTTTTCTGCCTGAACACGCAAGACAAGCACGGTGTTTATCTCTGCACCTGCGATTCCTGCGAATATGCTTTGTCCGTCAAACGAGCAAAAGAGGCGGATCAGAGCAAACCTGAAAACTGCTCCGCGCTTCCGCTCGGCTGCGGACGCATCCGCAAGCTGACACCCCGTGAGTGCTGGAGGCTGCAAGGTTTTTCGGACGATATGTTTGACCGGGCAGCCGCCGTCAATTCCGATGCCCAACTTTACAAGCAGGCAGGCAACGGCGTAACGATTCCCGTTGTGTATGCGGTCGGCAAGCGGATCGTGGAAATTCAAAACGAGCTGAACAAGGAGGTCCTATGAGAAAACGCAATGTTCACATTCAATTCTGGCTAGACAAGAAAGAGGCCGAGGCGTTTCAGAAGAAGGTCAAAAAGAGCGGACTATCCCGTGAAGCGTATCTTCGGCACTTGGTAAACGGCCTTGAACCGCAGGACGCACCGCCGCCCGACTATTACGCCATGATGCGGGAACTGCACGGGATCGGCAACAACCTCAATCAGATTGCCGCAAAAGCCCATACCCTGAACGCACTGGATGTGCAGCGGTACGACGAGAACTGCCGCAAGCTGGACGAGGCTATCAAAACGATCACCGCAGCGGTCATTCTGCCCCGTCCGATGAAGTGACGCTTATGGCGACGACATCAATCTGGCGGGTAAAAGGCTGGCTCGGCAAGGTGGTGATCTATGCGGAGAACCCCGAAAAGACAGCAAACCCGAAATTCTACGCCGACCGGGAACTAACCGAACAGGACGGGCAGCAGCTTTCCGATGTAATCCGCTACGCCGTCAATTCGGAGAAAACGCAGGAAACAGGCAGTGAGGACGGCGCACCGCTCCACCGCTTTGTGTCGGGCATCAACTGCTCTCCTGCCACCGCCCGTGATGAAATGCTGGCGGTAAAAAAGCGGTTCGGCAAAGAGGACGGCACGGTGGCCTACCACGGTTATCAGTCCTTTGCCCCCGGCGAGGCCACGCCGGAGCTGGCGCATGAGATCGGCGTAAAGCTGGCGACCCGGCTCTGGGGTGACCGCTATCAGGTAATCGTCGCCACCCACCTTGACAAAGAAAATCATCTGCACAATCACTTTGTCGTCAACACAGTTTCCTTTGCGGACGGCATCAAATACCACCGCACACGCAAGGACTATCACGAAATGCAGACGGTTTCCGACAAGCTTTGCCGGGAATACGGACTGTCGGTGATCGAACACCCGCAGCAAGGCCGGGGCAAGCAATACGGCGAATGGCGTGCCGAGCAGGAACAGCGCCCCACTTGGCGTGGGCTGATCCGTGCAGACATTGACGAGGCGATACGGCAGTCCATGACCGCGCGGCAGTTTTTTGACGCTCTGCGGAAAAAGGGCTATGCGGTGAAGGTCGGCAAGGATATTTCGGTCAGACCGCCGGGCAAGGAGCGATTCGTGCGCCTGATGCGCAATTTCGGTGAGGACTACTCTCTGAACAGCATCCGCAGGCGCATTTTATCCCAGAGCCGCCCCGAACGGGAAAAGCCGAAACAAACACCGGAGATTCTGCGGGTCAGGCTGATCGGCGGCTTGAAAACCGCCCGGAAACTGACCGGCTTTCGGGCGCTGTATGTTCACTACTGCTATCTGCTGGGCATCTTCCCGAAGAACCGCCCGCAGCAAAGCAGAAAACGGCTGCACTTTCTCTTGCGGGAGGATCTGCTGAAGCTGGATGCTATCACCGCCGAAACAAGGCTGATCGTAGGTCATCGGATCGATACCTCCGAGCAGCTTTTTTGCTACCGTGACGAGGTGAACGGAAAAATCGAAGTTCTGACCGCCGACCGAAAGCAACTCTATAAATTACAGCGAACGGCGGCGGTGAAGTCCGACCTTGAAAAGGCAGCGGAGGTCAAAGCGCAGATCGACGCACTTTCCAAAGAACTTGCCGCACTGCGGAAGGAGGTGGTTTTATGTAACAGCATTGCCGAGCGTTCCGGCGTGATCCAAGAGAAAATCAAAGCCGTCCGTGAGAACGAGCAACCCGAAAGAAAGGAGAAAACCGACCATGTACAATTCCGGTGACGCAGCGGAGCAAGTCGTGCGGATCAGCTTGGAGGGTACGGAAGTTGCCCTGAAGCTGACCGGCTCGGCGGCAAAGAATATTGCCGCCATGCTCTATGCTGTCTGGAAAAACCGAGATAAGAACAAAACCAAAGGCCACCAGCGGCTTTCTGCCATGCTCAAAAGCGGCAAGGAGCTGAAAGTGTTCACCGTCAGCGAGGAGCATCTGAAACAGTTTGCGACCGAGGCCAAGCGGTACGGTGTTGTCTACTGCGCCCTGCGGGGGAAAGAGCGTTCCGCCGACGGTATGGTAGACATTATGGTGCGTGCCGAGGATGCGTCCAAAATCAACCGCATCGTGGAGCGGTTCAAGCTGGCGACGGTCGATACCGTTTCCATCAAGCGGGACATTGAACAGTCCAAGGCGGACAAAACCGCCTCGTCTGCCCCTGAGCAGGAGAAGCCCGACAAGGCGGCGGATGACCGCCTGCTGGATGACCTGCTGGGCGCACCCGTTCAAAAGGAGGAACACGCATCCCCAAACCCTGCGGCGGCAAAGACGGAGAAATCCCGTCCGTCCGCGCCTACCTCCGAGAAGCAAAGCAGAACCGCCGAGGGTACTGCTAAATCTCCCGAAGAACGCCCCTCTGTCCGTGAGGAATTACGGGAAATCCGGGAGAGCAGGCAGAAAGAGGCGGCAGAGCCGGGCATTTCCGAACCCACCCCGGCAAAAGAACCGAAAAAGCAGCAGACCACCACCCACAAGCAGCCTTCCCGAAAGAAACCGAAGAAAGCAAAGGAGCGATAACCGATGAGCAATTTTGACGATATTTTTGAATCTGCCCCGCAGACCGACGAATTTGACAAGGAGGCGTGGGCGGCAAAGAAAAAGGCGGAGCGTGACGAGGTTTACGTTCTTGCCGATGCCACCGCCGAGGCGGTTTGTGCAGACGGCGGCAAGTTCCGTGACTATCTGGATGTGCAGGCGGCTTTCCGCAACTACTCTGCCACCAACGCCCTGCTGATCCTTGCCACGAAGCCGGATGCCCGCAGACTGGGCGATAAAGATTTCTGGCGGGATCAGGGTGTGTATATCAAGCGGCAGGAGTTTAGCCGTCCCATCAAGATCGTCGAGTCCAACGGCGAATACACCCGTGATGATGGCAGCATCGGCGTGTCCTACAACATCAAGCGGGTCTATGACATTTCACAGACTACCGCCCGAACGAGAGCACCGCAGGCGGTTTCTCATGACGCACGGGCGCTGCTGAATGCTCTGATCTACAAGCGCCCTGCGCCGGTGCAGTCTGTGGACGTAAACTCTCTTTTCCGTGTCGTTCTCTACCACGGTGTAAAGCAGAACGCCGTTTTTGTCCGCCGTGGGCTGTCGGCAAACGATCTGTTCTGCGGTCTGTCCAAAGCACTGGCGCAGGCGGAGCTTGCCCGGACCGGCGAGGAATACACCGAGGAAAATGCCGGGTTCAAGGCGCAGTGCGTTTCCTATATCCTCGGTAAAGAGTTCGGCGTAGATGTGACCGGCTATGCCTTTGAAACGCCTGCCGACTTTCTGCGCACCGATGACCCGCAGACGATTCATGCTGAGCTGACCGACATCCGGGACACCGCCTATGACATTTCCTCAAGGATGATGCGGTCGCTGGAACAAAGCAAAGCGCCCCGCCAGAGTGAACAGGAGCGATAATGATGGGAAAACAGGAAAAACGGGTATTGACCCTTGACCGCTATGAGCACGGCGTTGTGGTCAATGCCCTCAATGAGATGCGGAACGATCTGCTGGAGGAAGAACGCCCCACCGACATTGTTGACGAGGTTCTTTTGAAGGTGATCGATGCCCCCGCAAAGAAGGTAAGGTGCCGAAGCGATGAAGAAAGAGAATAACCCTCTTATCCTCTGCCTGTTCGGTATTCTCCCCGTGGTGTGGCTGGGGCTGCTGATCGCCCCCGCCGCCCACCGCGGTCTGCCGGAGATTGTCGCCCGGTTTCCTGCGGTAATGAACGACCCGTTTCATATCGAGCTTTGCGGGGACAGCCTGAAAACTGTCATTGTTTTGCTCTGTGCCTACGGGCTTACGGTGGGTGTGATTCTATCTTCCCGCCGCAATTACCGTCGGGGCGAGGAACACGGTTCGGCCAAGTGGGGCTCTGCCCGAACCGTCAACCGAAAATACCGGGCAGCCGCACCAGAGGACAACAAGATCTTCACGCAGAATGTCCGTATGGGTCTGGACGGACGAAAACACCGCCGCAACCTCAACACGGTCGTTGTCGGCGGCAGCGGCGCAGGCAAAACGAGGTTTTTCGCAAAGCCGAATCTGTGTCAGGCAAACACGAGCTTTACCGTGCTGGACCCGAAGGGCGAGCTGCTGCGCAGCACGGGGCATCTGCTGCGGCTAAAGGGCTATGAGGTACGGGTGCTGGATCTTCTGAACATGGAAAAAAGCCACTGCTACAACCCGTTTGTGTACCTGCGGGATGACAACGATGTGCAGCGGCTCGTGACCAATCTGTTCAAAAGCACCACGCCGAAAGGCAGCCAGTCCAACGATCCCTTTTGGGACACCGCCGCATCTATGCTCCTACTGGCACTGATCTTCTATCTGAAATACGAAGCGCCGCCCGACGAGCAGAACTTCCCGATGGTCATGGAGATGCTGCGTGCGGCGGATGTGCGGGAGGACTGCGACGAATACACCTCACCGCTGGACGAGCTGTTTGAACGGCTGGAAATGCGGGAGCCCGACCATATTGCCGTGAAGTATTACAAGGACTACCACTCCGGCAGCGCCAAAACACTGAAATCCATTCAGATCACGCTGGCGGCGAGGTTAGAGAAATTCAATCTGTCCTCGCTGGCGGCACTGACCGCCACGGACGAGCTGGATCTGCCGTCCCTCGGAGAAAAGAAAGTGGCGCTCTTTGCCCTGATCCCCGACAATGATACCAGCTTTAACTTTTTGGTCAGCATTTTGTACACGCAGCTTTTTCAGCAGCTATTCTATCTGGCCGACCACAAATACGGCGGCAGTCTGCCCGTTCCCGTTCACTTCCTAATGGACGAGTTCAGCAATGTCAGCCTGCCGGAGGATTTCTCCAAGATCCTTGCGGTCATGCGCTCCCGCAATGTGTATGTGTCCATCATTCTGCAAAATGTGGCGGCGCTCAAAGCGCTGTTTGAAAAGGAATGGGAGTCGATCCTCGGCAACTGCGACGAGTTCCTTTATCTCGGCGGCAACGAAACATCGACCCACAAGCTGATCTCGGAATCCTACCTCGGCAAATCCACCATCGACACCAACACCTACGGCAAATCATCCGGGCGAAACGGCAATTACAGCACGAACTATCAGATCAGTGGCAGAGAGCTTCTGACGCCGGACGAAGTGCGTATGCTGGACAACCGTTACGCCCTTTTGTTTATCCGTGGTGAGCGTCCAGTGATGGACGAGAAATACGACATTCTGAAACACCCGAACATTGCACTGACCGAGGACGGCGGCGCAGCACCTTATGAACACGGCGGGACGGAAAATGCCATTGCGACGCTTTCGTTTGCAGGTGCTGCCGCCGAAACGCTGTTTGAATTCAATGAACCCATACCCGATTATGAGCTTCTTTCCGATGAGGATATAGAGGCTCTTTTTTAATTCAATTCAAGGAGGATGAACCTATGAAGAACACCAAAAAGGCCTCAAACAAGCTGCCCGTGCCCGGCAAGGTCAGAAAGGGCGTTCGTTTCTACTGCGCCGCTGTGCTGTCAGTCGCTCTTGTGCTCGGCTGCTCCGTCCCGGCCTTTGCCGCCAATGACCCAATCGCCGTCGTGAACAACCTGAGCGATTTCATTTTCGGCCTGATCCGTGCGGTCGGACTGATCCTGCTCGGCTGGGGTATCGTGCAGGTGGGACTTTCGTTCCAGTCCCACGATCCCAGCCAGCGCAGCAACGGCTTTCTCACCCTTGCGGGCGGCATCGTCATCACCTTTGCCAAAGAGATCCTGAACCTGATCACGGGCTGAAAGGAGGCCGCAGATGGAAAAGTGCGAGTGCTATATCCACTCTCTGAAACAGGGAGAAACCCATGTGCTCGGTGAGGCGACGATCCTCAAACGCATCGGGGACAACGACTACCTTGCCGAATACAACGGCGTGAAGTGCCACGCCATATTCAATCCCTTTGCCGGGCGCTACTTTGTGGATGATGTGTACGGCGTGATCCGCAGCTCGCCCGATCGGGACAGCAGATAAATGATACGGCGCACGGGGCAGGTCACTTTGGCCTGCCCCTATTTGCCGGAAAGGAGGAATGAATGTGAGTGATAACTGGATCGTCCAGAACCTCGAAAACGCACTTGAAACATGGAACGAAAAGCTGGCGGAGATCTGGCAGCTCATTACGCAGTCGCCGGAGCAGTTCAAAGGCGGCACGATCTGGAATGTGATCGTCGGCATCCACGGTGCGGTGCAGGCCATCGGGCTTGCGCTGCTCGTTTTGTTCTTTGTGGTGGGCGTGATGAAAACCTGCGGCAGCTTTGCGGAACTGAAACGGCCGGAGCACGCTCTCAAAGTGTTTATCCGTTTCGCCCTTGCCAAGGCCGCCGTCACATACGGCTTGGAGCTGATGATCGCCCTATTCAACATCGTGCAGGGGCTGATCTCTACTATCATGAACGCCGCAGGCTTTGGGGTGGCGCAGGAAACTGTGCTGCCTGCCGAGATCGTGACCGCCGTAGAGGACTGCGGCTTTTTTGAAAGCATCCCATTGTGGGCAGTGACCTTGATCGGCGGGCTGTTTATCACGGTTTTGTCGTTTATCATGATCATGACTGTGTACGGCAGGTTTTTCAAACTCTATCTCTACACGGCCATTGCGCCGGTCCCACTCTCTGCCTTTGCGGGTGAGCCGTCACAGAACATCGGCAAGAGTTTTATCAAGAGCTATGTTGCTGTCTGCTTGGAGGGTGCGATCATTGTGCTTGCCTGCATTATCTTCTCCCTGTTTGCATCCAGCCCGCCCGTCGTCGATCCCGATGCGGCGGCGGTGACACAGGTGTGGTCGTATGTGGGCGAGTTGGTTTTCAATATGCTGGTGCTCGTCGGCGCAGTCAAAATGGCAGACCGTGTTGTCAGAGAAATGATGGGACTGTAAGGAGGAAGAATTTTGGAAGTGAAAATCAATCGGGAGATCCGCAACTATACGGAATCCATGTTTTTCGGGCTGTCCATGCGGCAGTTCGTTTTTTCTGTCTTGGCGATCCTCGTCGCCGTGGGGCTGCACTTTTTGCTAAAACCCCACTTCGGGACGGAAACCGTCAGTTGGATGTGTATTCTCGGTGCCGCACCCTTTGCGGCGCTGGGCTTTATCACTTACCACGGTATGACCGCCGAGCAATTCCTCTGGGCGTGGCTGCGCTCGGAGCTGTTAGAGCCGAAAGAGCTTTGCTTTGAAGCATCGAACCTCTACTATGAAGCGCTTAAAGACAAATTGGAGGGAGGAAAATCATGATCAAGACGCTGAAAAACCTGCTGAAACAGGACAAGAAGCGGTACACCGTGCCCCGCAAGGTGCAGGATGTGATCCCCGTCCGCCGCATCTGGAAGGACGGCATTTTTCAGGTGGGCAGCCGCTTTTCCAAGACCTATCAGTTTACCGACATCAACTACCTTGTGGCAAGCCGTGAGGACAAGGAGCAGATGTTCCTTGCCTATTCGGAGCTGCTGAACAGTCTGGATTCCGGGGCGACGACGAAAATCACCATCAACAATCGCAGGCTGAACCGGGCAAATTTCGAGCAGTCGATCTTGATGCCCATGCGGGGCGATGCCTGCGATGTGTACCGCAGGGAATACAATCAAATGTTGCTGGACAAGGCCACCGGTGCCAACGGCATCATTCAGGAAAAATATATCACGGTGTCGGTCTGCAAAAAGGACATTGAAGAAGCCCGCACCTACTTTGCCCGGATCGGCGCTGACTTGATTGCCCATTTTGCCGCCCTCGGCTCCAAGTGTACCGAGCTGGATGCCGCCGAAAAGCTGCGGGTGCTCCACGACTTCTACCGTCAGGGTGAAGAAGCGGCGTTTCACTTCGACCCACAGGACATGATGCGTAAGGGACACGATTTCAAGGACTATATCTGCCCTAACTCGATGGAGAAAAGCAGCGACTGTTTGAAGCTGGGCGAGAAATACTGCCGGGTCTTGTTTTTGAAGGACTACGCCTCGTATATCAAAGACAGCATGGTCACGGAGCTGACCGATTTCAACCGAAATATGATGCTGTCGATCGATGTTGTGCCGATCCCCACCGACGAGGCCGCGCGGGAGGTGGAAAACCGTCTGCTCGGTATCGAAACCAACATTACCAACTGGCAGCGCAGGCAGAACGCCAACAACAATTTCTCCGCCGTCGTCCCCTATGATATGGAGCTCCAACGCAAGGAGAGCAAGGAATTTCTGGACGACCTGACCACGAGGGATCAACGGATGATGCTGGCGGTCATTACGATGGTCATTACCGCCGACGACAAAAAACAGCTCGACAGCGACACCGAAACGGTACTTGCCGTGGCACGAAAGCATATGTGCCAGCTCGCCGTGCTGAAATTCCAGCAGTTCGACGGGCTGAACACCGTTCTCCCCATCGGCACACGGAGGATCAATGCGTTCCGTACCCTCACCACCGAGAGCCTTGCGGTGTTTATGCCCTTTAAGGTGCAGGAGGTGCAGGACAAGGGCGGCATTTACTTCGGAGAAAACGCCATCTCCCACAACCTCATTATGTGCAACAAGGCCAATCTTCTGAACCAGTCGGCGTTCCTGCTGGGTGTGCCCGGTTCGGGCAAATCGTTCAGCGCCAAGGAGTTGATCGCTTTTCTCATTCTCGACACCACTGATGATGTGCTGATCTGCGATCCCGAAAACGAATTTGGTGCGCTGGCGGCGGCTTTGGGCAAGGAAACGGCGACCGTCATTCATATGGCGGCAGGCGGCAAAGATCGTTTGAACGCCATGTATATGGTGGACGGCTACGGCGAGAACAACCCCATTGTGGAGAAATCGCAGTTCATCATGTCCCTTGTGGAGCAGATCGACAAGGCCGGTGTCGGCCCGCAGCAGAAATCCATCATCGACCGCTGCACGGCACTGGTGTATCAGGATGCCGAGCAAACGGGCAAACCCGCCACGCTCTGCGACCTGCGAAACAAACTGCTGGAACAGCCCGAAGAAAAAGCCAAAGAGATTGCCTTGTCGCTGGAGCTGTTCACCACCGGCTCACTGGATATTTTCGGTCACGAAAGCACCGTTGATCTTGACAAGCGCATCGTCGTATTCGATATTCACGGCCTTGGTGAGCAGCTGAAGCCTACGGGACTGCTGGTGATCACCGACACCATCCTCAACCGTGTCACCCTCAACTGGAAGAAGGGCAAGCGCACCCACATCTTCATCGACGAATTTCATGTCGTTTTTGAAAATGAGCAGAGCGGCATTTTCTTCAATTCCGCTTGGAGGCAGTTCAGAAAGAGAAACGGCTACCCGACCGCCATCACGCAGAATGTGGAATATCTGCTGGACTCCGTGCAGGCGAGCACCATGCTCTCCAATTCCGAGTTTGTGGTCATGCTCAATCAGGCGTTTTCCGACCGTGCCAAGCTCTCGAAGCTCCTGAACATCTCCGATGAGCAGATGAGCTATGTTACCAACGCCGACGCAGGCTGCGGGCTGATCAAATACGGCTCGGCGCTGGTGCCGTTTATCAACCGTTTTCCCAAAGATACCGAGCTTTACCGCTTGATGACGACGCGCCCCGGCGAGGGTGTGTTCGGCAGCGGAAACGCATCTTAAAGGAGGCCATATATGAAAAGCAAATATCTGATGATCGGGGCGGCCGTATGTGCCGCCCTTTTCCTTTTCTCCGGCATCATGCTCTGTCGGCAGTATGCAGACGGAAAACAGGCCACCGAAGCCTTTGAACAGGTCGCCGCACTGGTGGAAACCAAGCCGTTGCCGGAGCTGACGGCATTTGAAAAGTACCGGGCGGTGCAGGAGCAGAACAGTGACTTTGTGGGCTGGCTCTCCGTTCCCGGCACAAACATCGACTATCCCGTGATGCAGACCGTGGACGAGCCGAATTTCTATCTGAAACGGGGCTTTGACAAACAGTACAGCGATTACGGCGTGCCCTATGTACAGGAAAACTGCGACATTGCGCTGTCCGACAACTGCGTAATCTACGGCCATCACATGAACAATGGGACGATGTTTGCCGATCTCTGCAAGTATGAAAGCAAGGATTTTTATAGAGAGCACAAAATCATCCGCTTTGATACGCTATCTGGCTTTGGCGAATATGAGATCGTGGCGGTGTTCAAGACCGTCGCCTATTCCGAGCAGGGCTTCAAGTATTATCACTTCACCCGTGCGGAGTCGGCGGAGGACTTTGATGATTATATCGCCCAATGCAAGGCACTTTCTCTTTATGACACCGGCATAACGGCAGAATACGGCGACAGACTGATCACGCTCTCCACCTGCGAATACAGCCGCAAAAACGGGCGCATGGTCGTTGTTGCCAAGCGGATCGCCGTACCCTCTACGGAGGTGGACAGCGATGCATGATATTAAAACACGAGATGTTGTTAAAGGCACGATAAAAGCGATAGACAAATCGGCGGTAGCCGCTGAGCGGATGAAGGATGCCTATGTCCGCACCAAGGACAAGGCGGAGCGCGGCGTTTTTGCGGCGGAATCCTCTCCCGAAGAATACGCCGCCGACCGCACTTTGACCGGGGTGGAAACGGCAGCTCACGAAGCCGCATACGGGGTGGATAAGGCTAACCGCAAGGGTGTAAAGGTCACCAAGCAAAACATCTCCAAGGCAAAAGAGCACTTTCAGCTGAGAAAGGCGGATTTACCAAAGAAACCGGTGCATAACACCATCAAAGCAAATAGCCGCAGTAGGCAGGCGTTTGCTAGTTCCACAAGGAAGACGGCTGTCAAGGCTACTACTACCGCTGTTAAAGCCGTAATTGCCAAAGCGAAGGCCTTAGCCGCAGCTATCGCCGCCGGTGGATGGGTCTCTGTCACCGTCATCATCGTAGCCTGCCTGATTGGGCTGATCGTCGGCTCTTGTTTCGGCATCTTCTTCTCCGGCGAGGGCAGCGGCACGGGGCAAACTATGCGGCAGGCTGTGCAGGAAATTAACGCCGACTATCAGTCGCAGATCGATACCGCAAGGGCAAATCTCACCTATGATGAGCTGGAGATGTCCGGCTCCCGTGCCGTCTGGCCGGAGGTGCTGGCCGTGTATGCGGTGAAAACCACCACCGACCCCAACGATCCGCAGGAGGTCGCCACGGTGGACGATGCCAAGAAAGCCATCCTCAAAGATATTTTCTGGCAGATGAATGAAATATCTTCTCACATTGAGAGAAAGCCCGGAAAGATTATCACCGAAACCGATGACGGCCACGGGAACATTGTAGAAACCATTACAACGGTCACACACACCTACCTTTATATTACGGTCAGCCACAAGACCGCCGAAGAAATGGCAGACCGTTTCAACTTCAACGCCGATCAGCGGCAGCAGCTCTCTGAATTGCTTGCCGAGGAAAACCGTAGTATGTGGTCAGCCGTCCTTTACGGCATTTACTCCGGGGACGATGCTATCGTCACGGTGGCCTTGTCGCAGATCGGCAATGTGGGCGGCCAGCCCTATTGGTCATGGTATGGATTTAACTCCCGTGTGGAGTGGTGCGCCTGCTTTGTATCTTGGTGTGCGAATGAGTGCGGCTATATCGACAGCGGCGTTATTCCGAAGTTCGCAGGCTGTGTCAATGGGGTGCAGTGGTTCAAGGACCGTGGACAATGGCAGGACGGCAGCTTTGAGCCGTCTGCCGGTCAGATCATTTTCTTCGATTGGGACAACAAGGGCTCATCCGGTCCGCAGGACGGGCAGTCCGATCATGTCGGCATCGTGGAGAAATGCGAAAACGGCATTGTCTACACCATCGAGGGCAATTCCGGCGACAGCTGCCGACAGCGCCAATATCCGGTGGGATACTACGAAATTTTAGGCTACGGTATTCCGGAATAGATAAGAAAGAGCACGAAAAACCATATATGATGGCATTTGTTCATTTTTCTTGGCGCGAACGCAACCCCACCATGAGAAACAAAACGCGGGCG
>OLSG01001893.1_pt1 | contig 19559 bp, 19 predicted proteins | sample 1673041 | NCBI WGS metagenome assembly OLSG01 (sample SAMEA3136749, study PRJEB25190) | human gut metagenome | reverse complement strand
AGACATCGGCTTATGAGATCATCGGAAATCTGAACAAGGAACTGGAAGAACAGGGATATCTGACGCTTCAGCGTGTCTTTTCTGGTTAATACGTCCCGGAAACATCAGCACCCGGTACAGGAACGGATATGGGATGAGAACAGGAATTTAATAAACAAAGGAAGGAGGACATCTGACTATGACAGAGAAACAAGGATTCATGACAGCGTTGTATGAACGTCTTAGTCGTGATGATGAATTAAACGGAGAATCCAACAGTATTTCGAATCAGAAGAAACTGCTGGAACAATATGCAAAAGAACATGGATTTACCAATCTTGTTCATTTTACTGATGATGGTATCTCCGGTACAAGATTTGATCGTCCAGGCTTTCTTGCCATGATGAAAGAAGTTGAGTCAGGGAAAGTCGGAACGATCCTGATTAAAGATATGAGCCGAATGGGAAGAGATTATCTGAAAGTCGGACAATATATGGAGTTGCTGCGACAGAAAAATGTCCGCCTGATTGCAGTCAACGAGAATGTAGACAGCTTCCGGGAGGACGATGATTTTACTCCATTCCGAAATATCATGAATGAATGGTATGCAAGGGATACCTTTCTTCCGGTGCAATCAAAGGTATCGGTCCCAAGATGGCAGATACTATTTTCCGGAAGTTTGGGCTTCAGACACTGGAAATCATGGAAAACAACCCGCAGGAACTCTTGAAGATCCGTGGAATTTCCGAGAAGAAGCTGGCTGCTATTGTGGAGTCCTATGGAAAAAACCAGGTGTTCCGGGAACTGATGACGTTTCTGGCGCCTTTTAAGGTAACACCCAAAAAAGTGAATATGATTCTGAAGAAATTCGGAAATGAATCGGTGGATATTATCCGGCACCGCCCTTACATGCTGAGTGCAGTCAAAGGCTTCGGGTTTCTGACTGTGGATGCGATCGGAAGACAGTGCTGCTGTGCACTCAATGATCCCATGCGGATATCCGGGTGCATCGGACATATCATGAATCAGGCAATGAAAGAAGGACATCTGTTTAAGCAGCGTCAGGAGGTTATCAGGGAAGCACTGGAAATGCTGAACCGGGATCTGCAGGTCATGGCAGTATCGGAGCAGGATGTCAGTCAGGTGCTTTACCGGCTGGTGCTGCAAAAAAGCATTGTTGTGGAGGAAGAACGGATCTATTCTATCCGGCAGTATGAAGAAGAAACACAGACCGCTTCCATGATAGCCAGACGGCTTTTGGAGAAGCCGGTTTTGCTGTCCATTGAACCGGAGCTGGAAAAGGCACAGAAGACACTGGGGATCACGCTGTCAGAAACACAGAAACAGGCAGTGCGAATGGTGTTTGCACATCCCATCAGTATTATTACCGGAGGTCCCGGAACCGGAAAGACAACGGTTCTCAAGGTGATTCTCTATATCCATCAGGCGTTATGCAGGTCAGAGGTACAGCTTATGGCTCCGACCGGACGTGCGGCAAGACGTATGGTGGAGAGTACCGGCTGTGAAAATGCATCCACGATGCATCTGGCCCTGGGGCTTTTGGGAGATGATACGGATTTTGAACCGGATTTTGAGTACCTGTCTGCCGGATTTCTAAATGTAGATGAGGTGTCCATGGTGGACATGCATCTTGCCTATGAATTTTTCCGGCGGGTTAGCAGACATGCCAGAGTCCTTTTAGTCGGGGATAAGAACCAGCTCCCATCCGTAGGAGCCGGGGATGTGTTCCGGCAACTGATTGCCTGCGGGCTGATTCCGGTCACGGTACTGGATCTGGTTTACCGGCAGGGCGCTTTGAGCAGCATACCTTATAATGCAAAACTGATGCAGGAGAACAAGACTAATCTGAGCTTTGGGGAGGATTTTCAGTTCATTGCCTGTAAAGGAGCAGATGAAGCGGCAGAGATTGTCCGGAGGATTTATCTGGACGAGATTGCAAAAAACGGCATGGATCAGGTACAGATCCTGACTCCGTATCGGAAACGCAGTGCTGCCGGAGTGGATGAATTGAACAAATCTCTGGAAGATTTTGTAAATCCGCCGATCGCAGGGAAGAAGGAACTGCATATCGGCAGTCAGGTGTTCCGGGTTGGCGATAAGATTTTACAGAATAAAAATACCGAGATGGCGAGTAACGGCGATCTGGGCAGGATACTGGACTGTATCACGGATGAGGATGGAAATGCCAGGGCAGTGATCGGATTCCCGGACGGGCGGCAGGTGCAATATGAAGCTGACCAGATGGAAATGATCGAACATGCAAACGCAACAACCATCCATAAGGCACAGGGTTCCGAATGTCCGGTTGTCATCATCCCTTGGGTGAAAGCCTTTTACATGATGCTGAAGCGCAATATTCTCTATACCGGAGTGACCAGAGCGAAAAGCAAGGTTTATCTGGTAGGGGAATGGGCTGCAGTCTGTCAGGCAATCCATACGGATGACAGCGGGACAAGGAACACCATTCTGAGTGAGCGGATCGTACAGTATTACGATCAGTATCAGAGTGAACAGAAACCGGAAATGGAGCAGTTAAAACTTGTTGTTTAAAAATATTTTTCAACTTTTGAAATAAGCGGACTATTACTCTTATATAGGGGAACGTCTGCTTTTCTAAATGAAAGGAGCAGAGAATGAAAGAATTATTGTATAAGAAATCAGAGGCAGTTGCCGCCTTAAACCGTGTGGATGGCTTCCATCCGATGGAACTGGCAAGAAAGATTGGAGAAGAAGGGCAGGAGGAGCAGCTTTATCTGGATGTGAAATACCGGAAGCTCTGGTTTCGTCTGGTCAATCCGGCAGGAAAGATCATTAGCCGGATTATCACTTTCACAGAGAATATGGCAGTTGTGGAAGCACGTATCTATCTGGATAAATGTGATCAGGAAGACAATTATGTAGCCAATTCCTTTTCACAGAAATTCCGGAGCGATGATCCGAAGTTTGGAGACAAATTTTTGGAAATGGCGGAAACAGCAGCCGTAGGAAGGGCATTATCGGATGCCGGATATGGTGTGCAGTTTGCGGATGTGGGAGAGGAAAATGATCCTGCACAGGTAGATGCCGGAATTCCATATCAGAATCCACAGATGCCGGATTCAGGTGCCATGGAAAATGCAGCCATGCCGGATTCGGGTGTCATGCCAAATGCCCCTATGCCAACTTATGGAGAGATGTCAGGTCAGCCGGAATATGCAGGCCAGCAGATGATGAATCAGTTCTATCAGCAGGCACAGGCGGCGGGAAGCACCATTTACCATGGCAGTGGACAAATGCCTGGCTACGGTTCCGCTCCGGCTGCCTCTACGCCGCCAAAGACCGGACAGATGCTGCAGGGAGCATTACAGAATCTGGATGTGTCCCTTCCGGTAGAAGAACTGATGAAACGCATGAACTATGAAATGGCAGTCGAGACTGTGATTCCGGGAAAGGGAAAATACGGCGGAAAGACCATGGGACAGGTGGCAGTTGAAAGCCCGTCAACGATCCAGTGGTTTGCCGAGCAATATTCCGGACCGAACAATCTGGTTCCGGTGGCAGCAAAGGTAATTTTACAAAAAGCAATGCCGATGGCTGGTTAAGGAAGAACCCCGCAGAGAGCTTTTTTCTGCGGGGGAAAGGAGGAATATACCGGGATGTATTATGATATGTCTGGGTTTGATTATGGAATACTGGATGTGGTGCAGGTGCTGCATCTCAGAAAGCGGCGGGGAAACTATTATGACTGCCCGTTTTGTGGAGAGACGCATGGAAAACTCAATATCAATGTGGAAAAGAATGTATTCCGGTGCAACCGCTGTGATGCGTCCGGGGGGATGCTGAAGCTTTATGCGGATTTGCACAATGTTACACTCTCCGAAGCAAATCAGCAGATCCGGGAAGCATTAGGAAAAGGAGAATACCGGACGGATTATATCAAAGCAACGCCGGTACAGGAAGAAAAGGCAACGGCAGAGCTTGCACCCATAGAGGAAATCCATCGGACGTATCAGAGAATGCTGTCCATGCTCACGCTTAACAGGAAGCATCAGGAGGATCTGCAAAGACGGGGATTAAAACCGGAACAGATCGAAGCACAGCGTTACCGGAGTGTCCCGCTGTTTGGAATGAAGAAGCTGGTCAAAAGGCTGGCAGAAGAAGGATATATGGTGAAAGGCGTGCCGGGATTCTACCGGGATACAGACGGAAACTGGACGATTAACTTCAAAGCAGAAAACTCAGGAATCCTGATTCCCATAGTTTCTTTGGACGGGTTCATCCAGGGTTTTCAGATCCGGGTAGATCATGTGACTGACACGAAAAAATATATCTGGCTGTCCAGTGTCAATTATGACCAGGGAGTTTCCTCCGGAAGTCCGGTACATGTGATCGGTGATCTTGCTGCAGAACGTGTCTATCTGACCGAAGGAGCCTTAAAAGGGACCATAGCCCATTATCTGTCCGGCGCTACCTTTGTGTGCGTTGCCGGAGTGAACCAGTACCGGAATCTGAAACCGGTGCTGGAGCGGATGAAAGGATATGGGATGAAACAGCTTTTGGAGGCGTATGACATGGATAAGAAGATGAAAGTAACCTGTAATCACCATGACAGTAAGTGTGCGGTCTGTTTTGAGCGTTCTCCTGTTATCTGCCGGCATAAGGCGGAGAAGCGGAGGATTATCCAGAACGGCTGCAATAAGGTCTATGAAATCTGCCGGGAGCTTTCCCTGCCGATGAACCGGATGGTCTGGGATATGGACGAGAACGGGGAGTGGAACGGGAAACTCAAGGGGATTGATGACTATTTAGCTGCCATCAAACAGAAGGAAGGAGCCGGAGCACAGACTTCGGCTCTTCCGAAAGGAGAACAATCATGAGAAAAAAAGGAAATACGGTGCTTGCAGGACTCATTATCTGCCTGTTGTTTGTTTTTCTCGCAGCGGCAGGAAAACTCTTTGGTGCTTATCTGAAGTATCAGAAAGGGGACGTAAGTTACGAGAAACTGCAGGAATATGTTCAGAAACCAGAGGAAGAAGAATCACCGGAGCCTGAGAAAGAGAAGGAGGAACCTCAGAGCAGGTATCTGGAAATTGACTTTGCAGGTTTAAAAGCGGTTAATCCGGATGTTATAGCGTGGATTCAGATTCTGGCACTGGACATTAGTTATCCGGTGGTACAGGGGAAAGATAATGCATATTATCTTCATCACCTTTTTTCAGGAGAATCCAATATCAATGGGAGCATCTTTGTGGATTGCCATAATCAGCCGGACTTTACGGATCAGAATACGATCGTGTACGGGCATAATATGAAAAACGGGAGCATGTTCGGAACTCTGGATAAGTACCAAGACCAAACGTTATTTGAACAGCATCCGGAGTTTTATATTTACCTGCCGGGAAAGATTCTCAAGTATCGTATCTTTTCCTGCTATGCGGGAAGAACCGGAAGTGAGGGATATAGGTATCATTTCCCGGAAGCGGAAGATTTTCAGATATTTCTGGATACGGTGTCTTCTTATGGGGATTATGATACCGGCACCGAGCTGTCGGTAACGGATCGGATAGTTACGCTGTCTACCTGTGTCAATTCCAGACGGAATTACCGCTATCTGGTACATGGAAAATTAAGCAGTGAGATCATCACTGAGGAATAAAAGAATCATGCTGGTGTGAGAAGAAATTTCTTATGCCAGCTTTTATTATGGGAGGAAATGTAATGGGAACAGAATTGGTTATGGAACATGCAAACGCACTGGCACAGATGATAGTCAGTGAAAAGGACAAGTTATTTGATGAAAGAGTGGAGGCTCTTGTAAAACTTTATAGAAGGGCGGAATTTTATCTGAAGCAGGGATTTCTGGAGAGCATCGTCTGCGAGTTCCATCGGAAGAAAGTGGAAATGATTATGCAGGCGGAAACAAAAGGAGAGATTACGGAAATACTGAAGTTATCAAAACCGCATTTTGACGGGAAAAAATTTGTCTATACCTCTCCGTATGCTGTGGAAGAGGAAGAGCTTCTCCTTTGGTCTCTGACATCACTGCAAGGTCCACTCCGGGATGAAGGGTATCGAAGATATCGGGAATTATTTGAGAAGTGCCTGCCGGAGATGGCAGAAAAGATTCCGGCGTAGAACAATGGCATAACAAAGGAACGAAAAAACTATCTTTTATTTTACTGTAATTTCACTCTTTATTGAATCTGCAATACTTTACAAAGTTTTTTACGGAAAAATGCTTCGGATTAATATACTTAACACCAGTATCTATCAGCTTAAATTTTGAATAACCAAACACCAGTGTTTCATTATTCACAAAAATCGTCATCTATCCAGAAAGCAGGTAAAATATGTTCACAATAATCAGAGTATTTTCTGCATTCAATACATTCTTCATCTAAAGAATCTACGCCGACATAATGAATATGATAATCTACAGTATCGTTTACAAATCTTTCAAGGAAGATGTTCAAAACAAAGGCTACTCTATCATCACAATAAACATAACCAATTAAATTCTTATGAATGATACAGTAAACGAGATAAACACAGCGTGTATCAACGATGCAGTTGAAATTGTATCCAGATTAAAGCCTATTTATACTTTAAAGCATGCACGGAGACAGCAAGAAGACCTATTCCTGTACGGAAGAGGTCTTCCTGTCCTTATACTAAAGTTAATTGGTATGCTTAAGTCCCGCAAAAGCAACATTTAATTTACCTCCAGATTACCGCTTTTAAGAGATAGATAATCGGAACTTCCGCTAAGCAGATAGAAAAAATATTCCCCTTTTTCATCTGGTGAGAAACTATATTTTCCACTCAATTCATCGAACACTTCTCCTTCATACATTATCCCGTCTTTTACATAACCGATAATCAAATCTTGGGATACTGTAATGTCTGATTTATATTTATCAAACGAAATGACTATATTATCTTTATCAGTTAGTTCCCATCCCTTTCCATTGTCTTGTGTAAGTACACAAAGTGAATTGTTGATTAGAATTATTTCTGGAATGATATACATTTCATCTGATTTATCAGTAGGAATCTCTACTATTGATGATGGTATGAAATTAGGCATCAGACTGCTTTTAACAATTCTGCTTTCAGGAAATTCTGATGAAGATTTGGCTAATTCCTCAATATCAACAACTTTCCCCTTTTCATTGGTATATACACCGTCTTTTAATATGATGTAGCTTCTATCATTGGTTTCTGTCCCGATTAAATGTCGATTGCTGTCATCAATTAAAGCCGATGTTAACAGATGACTGATTGCAGCATATACAGGCATACACAAAAACACTGAAACCACAGTTACAATAATTGCAGTTCTATAAGTGAACTTTAAAGGCTTATGTTTTGAAGCTGTTTTACAAAATACATTTTGACGTATCTTTTGTTTGGAATATTTTTTCAGTATTTTATTGCAATCATGAAAATACACTTCCTCAATAAAAGATTCATCAATTTCACTCATTAACTCATTCAAAGAAAATTTTACAGTCTTCATATCTAAATCCCTTCTTTTCCATTTTTAGTTTTAATTTTTTACGTCCGCGTAACAGTTTGGATTTTACTGTAGATTCTTTTAATCCGGTTTCTTCTGCTATTACAGCGATTGTCTTAGTGTAATAGTAGTACGAGATAAAACATTTTCTTTCGTCAACTGATAGTTCATATATGCTTTCTTTTAAGCATTTGATTACTTCTTCTTTTAACGGCCCGTATTCAATATGTTCGTTCGTTCCAACCTGAAACGCATCTTCGTAATTTTTAAAATGCATCTTAGAGGTTTTTCGTAATGCGTTTTTTGCCATGTTTCTTGCGATTGTTCCTAAATAGGGTTTGAATGTGCTGTAGTTATCTGTATCTAAATCTGCACTGTAATTCCATAGAGCTACAAAAACATTAGACACGACCTCCTCCTTGTCTTCATATGGCAAAGCACTTCCAATAATATTCTCGACTATGTATACAACATATCTGTAGTATTTGTTCATACATATTTTTAAAGCGCGCTCATCTTTATTTTTTAGTTCGAGCATCAGTTGTTTCTCATCTATGTTAAATAACATGCTTCTACCTCATAAATTCAGTGAATACTATAGCAGTGGTTTAATAATGGGAATGTGTATTTTCAAAAAAGGGAACCGAGAAACCAAGTTAAAAAGCTTCAATTAAAATCAGGATAAGTACTCACCAGCACTTGAAATATTTTCCACTATTAAAATGTAATAGAAAATGATTTGATTGTAAAGGCATCAGAGGACAGATTAGTTACCATGCCGTAATAGTAATCTGTTGCCTGTGTCGTAAATCCTGAACGCAAACCACTTGCTGTAATCTCACGCACAAATTCTGATGAAGGTCCAGCTACGTATGCGCGTACTCTTGAACGATGAAAAGCAGAACGGCTCAAAGTGTAATTTATAGTTATGTATCTGCCGCTATTACAATAAAGTCCCATACTGTTATTTGATGGTGTTAATATGGCGACTTCGCCATTTTTCAATGTGATTCCGCGCCAAGTATATCGGGCATATGCATTTGGAATAACACCTTCTTCAACAACTTTCTGCAGGCTTTCGTCAGCAAACACAGTGTACTTCCATTCAATCATATTAGGGTCATCTGTAAGCGGCTCTGCTGCAAAAACATTAACACTTAGCGACAGCATCATAACGAGTGTTAGGATAAAACTGATTATTTTTTTATAAGCCTTCATATATGTACACGACTCCTTTCCAAGGTTCCCTTTGTAATAAGATACACAGTAAATATTGTAACGGTTGCATTTATTTAAAAAATTAAAAAAGATAATTTTTAATTTTTGTTTTTTGAATTTTTTGATTGGTAAAATAAGAAAATGGATTATAAAGAGTTGCACTCTAGGTACCTCCTACGTACAGAATAAGTTTTCGGCATCCTATTCATTGTTTTTGATGAAGTGATAGCATGCCTGGGAATGGATGCATTGTTGACTGTTGGAAAAAAGAACGGGAAACCACTGAAGAAGAGACCGAAAATTTTACTGCTTGGGATATTTTTGACCTTGATTGGTCTTATAAGTTTATTGTTTTATTGGGGAAAGATATCCAAAAGTATTCCGACTGTATTTTTGAATGCGGGCATGTGCCTGCTTATGATCAGCTTGGCAGGATACTATTTTGTTCGGTTGAATAAAAAAGAGAAGAAGTATTATAAACGAATTACATGGTTGGAAAACTGGTATCATAGATTCTTTTATAATATAAATATGTCATTTGTCGTTGCAGCATTTCTTGTAATTATTATGACGGATTTTTCTATAAAATTATTGGATAACCTTCCGATTACCGAACCGAAGAATTATCCGTTTGACTTGGTATGGATGGCAAATACGGATGACAAAGAATTTTTGAATCATTTAACAGATGATGAAGGGGTTGAACTGAGAAAAGTACCATGTGCTAGAGTGACAACGACAGATATTGCTGAACATATGGGGATTCCGGCATCAACTTATGAAAAATGGACTGGAAAATCGCTAGATTTGAAAGACAATGAAATATTTGTTGTATATCAAAGGGAGAGGTTTGAACGAAACAAAGTCGGAATTGGTTACAATACAAAAAATCCATTAATTTATATAGGAAAAGCAAGAGCTGATTTGTGGTTGTATATAAAAGAAGTAGCAACACCTAAAGTACAGTATTTTAGGGAAAAATTCAAGGTTGTCGGAACAGAAGACAGAATTCTAACAGGTGTGTTTGGAAGTGAAACATGTGAACATATTATTGTATTCTCAGACGAATATTATCAGAAGAACTGTGTGAAAGCAGATGGGGCGAATATGGCTGTTATGATGAACATACCTGAAAATTATGATAAAGTTGTCGAAGAAATAAAAGCGTATGCCCAAGATCATTCCCAGGTAAATTATTTTGACGCGGATAATGGGAATCTGATTTACGAGAAGAAAGAGCTGCTGTTAGAAAGAAGTAAAACAAAGCTTTTATACGTGGCTTCAGCAGCGGGAAATATTATCATTATGCTTTTGTGTGGAATATTTGTATTGAGTATAAAAATGGAGTGTGATTTTCCGGAGACAGAATGGAAATACCGATTTTATATTCAATCAGGAATGTCTTCTGCTAAAGTCAGAAAGGGAATCATAAAAGAGTGTCTGCTATCAGGAGGACTGCCTGTTATATGTGGCACAATTATTTCAATTTTGTATTGTAGCATGCTTTTGTATGCGAAACATTTACAGATTGAGTGGGTTCATAGATACTTTAAAGGAATAATTTTGATTGTTGGTGCTATATGGTTGCTTTTTGCTGTTTTTAGTTTGATATTTGCTTATAGAAATATTAGAAAAATAGAGGGAGATAGTAGAGATGGAAAAAAGTAAAAAAATTTTAAAAGTGGAAAATTTAAAAAAGGCATATTACTCAACTTCCCGAACAGGAGAAAGCATTACTTATCCTGTTTTAAATAATGTTTCATTTGAGATAGAAGAAGGTGAATTTGTAGGGATTATGGGACGTTCTGGTTGTGGAAAAACTACATTATTAAAGGCAGTGGGAATGCTAGACAAACCAGATGACGGAACAATATATTACAAAGATAAAGATACAAAAGATATATACCGGGCTGAACTGGCAAGACTTAGAAGAACAGAGATTGCTTTTGTATTTCAGGATTATTATCTTATGGATAGTCTGTCTATAAAAGAAAATATTATGCTTCCACTTATTTTGGATGAGGCAGATGTTCAGGAGAGTAAGAAAAAATGTGAGGAAATGGCTGAGAAGTTTGCAATTACGGATTTATTGGATAAAAAACCATATGAATTATCAGGAGGAGAAAAACAAAGAACTGCGATTTGCCGCGCATTAATCTACAATCCCGATTTAATTTTGGCGGACGAACCAACAGGAAATCTGGACTCTGCCTCATCAGAGGTTGTAATACATACTTTAGAAGAGATTAATAAGAAGATGGGGAAAACAATTCTGCTTGTAACACATGATCCTATTATAGCAAGTTCATGTGATAGAATTATTTTCTTAAAAGATGGAAAAGTAAAGGAAGACCTGAAGAGAACCGGAGATAAGGAACAATTTTATAATGAAATAATTACAAACTGGTGCTGATTTGCAAGTGCTTATATAAAATAAACCTTGTTCATGAATCGTATTCAACTATCTCAAATGGGAGTTAATTATTTATGCAGGAAGAAAAAATAAAAAAATATTTAATATTTACGCTTTTGTTCCAGATTATTATATTATTTGTAGGGATTGTTCCTACAAGTAGTATAAGTATCGGCGATAAATTAGAGATTGTTATTTTAACTAATATAGGTCTGTTAAGTGGAACAATTGCAGTAATATATTCGATTAATAAAGAGCATTAATTAAAAAATCATTTATGAAGATCATATAATCAAATTAAGAGAGCATGTGAAAAATGAAAATTATTATTCACATGCTCTCGGCTTTTAGTGTGAATAATCCGGGCTGAAATTCATCAACTGTCCGGCGAATAGAAATCACCTTTCCGTTTTGTTGAAAAGTACTCGCTATTGAGCGTTTGCGAATTATTGGAAAGAACAGGAAGAAAAGAAACTGCGTGAACAGGGAATGGAAGAAGAGAAAATCTAAAAGTTGCGTCAGATGGACCGGGCATTAGAACAGCAGGCCGGAATGATTGATCCCAAAAGATACATCGGGGACATTGTGATGAAAAACCGAATCGAACTACCGGAGCAACAGGTCCGGGAATTAAAACGAGAAAAAGAACAATTGGAAAAAGAGAACATTAGATTGCAAAAAGCGTTGAATAAAAAAGATTTGAATCTACTAAAAAATCTGTAATTAAAATAAGAAAATAATCTGCAACAGCCGGGAAAACACTCCCGGTTGTTGTGGTTAGAATAAAACACTAATCCATGAGAAAGGAACAGACTTCTCACAAAAATGAACACAATACACTGATGTGTTTCCCGTTAGAGCCAGTGTTTATAAGAGATGGAGAGGGTGTACCCAATTTTACGGCTGGTTCCGCCGGCAGACGGTACTGGATTATAAGAAGTTTACGGAAACATTTTTCAAAGTAGAAGTTATCAGTGACTGCCGGTATATTGTAAAAGATACGGATGTGGAAACCGATAAAGAAATTGTTCACAGATATCAGACACAGGAAGATGCATGGAATGCCGCGATGCTCTGTGCTAATAGACAAACATTTGACTTGTCTGTAAAAATGCCAGGTTCAGTACATATGAGTGTAAACTATAAAGAACAGACAATTTCTGTCATTGGTTCTGATAATCAGGTAAAAAGACTCTACAAAGTAACAACAGCTGCAAATCAATCTTAATGCATTGCAGTTTCAAGAAAGTCTCTCCAGGGAGACTTTCTTTTTGTTTTTTGGCAGAATGTTCACTCTATCAGTAGAACATAATTTTCAGATGAAAGGAGCACAGAAAAATACTGTAATGTTCAAATAATTATAGAAAGAGGTAAAAACATGGAGGAATACGAAAAAAAACATGACCACGCAGTAGCAGAAAAAGAAACGGATATACCCAAATTAACAGATCTGTTATTAAAAGTAGGAACACAACAGTTTCTGGAAACCTTATCTCCATACATCACAGGTGGAGAAATCCTTTTTGATGGTGAGGACGGCCAGACTTGGAAATTCACATTTGACCCGGAAAATAAAAGCTGGTAGCAGAAATGCGGAACAGAATCTTTCACGGATCAGATGATGATCCACGAATTGGAACAAAAAGGTTATGAAATCAGAAAAAAAGGCGGCACAGTGATAAATAAGAAGGCAGGAAAATCATGTGGTAAGAGGAAAATTGTACAAATATCAAATGCTTCATCGGAACTAATAAAAGCTACTATACAGGAAAAACACATGTCTTATCGCGGCCTGGCAAAGCTTACTGGTATGAATGTCAGCGTCATCAGTCATATGTGTGCCGGAACACAAAAGAGATTTAATGAAAAAACAATTCAGAAACTGGAATCTGTGTTAGAAATTTCTATTCCGGATATCAGCAATGATGCAGAGGCAATCATAAAGGATATGGAAGAGAGCCAGACTATCTAAACAGATTTTATATGGATAAGGAGAAACCAATGTATACAGGAAAATTAAGAATACCAACGAACAGATTTTGTTTTAAATGCCATCACAGAGTTTTTCACAGTGATGTCAAGGGAAAACTTAGTGAATATGTGATAAGATGATGAAAAGCACAATCTTATTATGTATTCCTAATTTTTATCGGAGGAAACATAATATGAAATCAAAAAAAGACACAAAAGGCAGAAATCTTAAATCAGGGGAGGATCAATTAAAGAGTGGAAGATATCGCTATCGATATACAGATTGTACAGGAAAGAGAATAGCCATCTACTCCTGGAGACTTGTAAAAACAGATAAAAATCCAAGTGAAAAAAGAAAAAGTGCTCTATCTCTTCGAGAAATGATAAAAAACATTGAAAAAGACAAAGATGATGGAATATTAACTTATGAGGCACAGACAATTACCGTATATCAATTAATACGTCGGTATTTAAAGTCAAAGGTTACACTTGCTAATTCAACACTGCAAAACTACATCCATTTAACTGAGAAAAATATCAGGCCACATAATTTAGGGCAAATGAAAGTAAGCAACGTAAAAAAATCAGATATAAAAAATTTTTTTTCATATCTGTATACTGAACGGCATTTTGCTGTATCCACAATACAGTTATATCAGAATATTTTTTTTCCTGCCTTTCAAATGGCTGTAGACGATGATTTGATTAGGAAAAACCCGTGTAAAGACTGTATGAAGGAATATATACGCGGAGGTTTGTCAACAACAAAATATCCTCTTACAAGAGCCGAAGAAGCTGCACTATTAAAATTCGTAAAAGACGATACAATTTACTCCGTTTATTATCCGATGATTGCATTTATGCTTGGTACCGGTTGTAGAATTGGTGAAGTAATCGGTCTAACCTGGGATGATATAGACTTTGAAAATGCAACACTTTCTATTAATCATCAGATCATTTACAAAAAAAAGAACGGAAAAATTCGACATTATGCTTCGGCACCCAAAAATGGTACATCAAGAATCATTCCATTGTCAGATGATGTATTAGATATACTCTTACTGTATAAACAACGGACCTATTTTATGAGTATTACTAATGATTATGAAGTTGATGGCTATTCAAATTTTGTTTTTCTGAATCAGAACATGACTTTATATACTCCAAATACTTTAACAAGGGCTTTTCACAATATAAGAAATGCCTATAATAGATTTGTTGAGGATGGAGAAATTAAAGATGTTCTTTTGCCGGATTTCACAGCACATACTTTCCGTCATACTTTCTGTACACGTATGGCTGAAAACGGAATGGATATAAAGGTGTTACAGGAAATAATGGGGCATAAAACAATTGCTGTAACAATGCAAGTATATAATCATGCATTGTTTGAACGTAAGCAATCGGAGGTAGCAAGAATTCCATCTGCATTGGCGGTCTAAAAACTTAACCCAAAACAGGGCTTTATTGCATACCATAACCCATTTCGTAACCCAATTAAGTATTATCATATATAACGAAATAAAGAGTTGTATATTAGGCAAACCTTGATCGTAGCGTTTTAAAGAAAAATAATGAGTTATGTGCATATTATTTCTTACAACAAAAAAGAAATCATTGCTCAGGATTAATTTTTGAAAAATGATAAGAAAGAGACAATCAGTTTTGGTTGTCTCTTTTTTGTCATGCATTCGGAAGAAGCTACCGTTGGCAGGTTCTGCAGATGCAATCTGAATATGCAGAAAATATTTTTTATTAAAGTTTTCTGTATATAAATTTTGTGAAAAATTTCGAAAAAAAGATAAAATAATTGCTTTTAGTGTTGCAACATTTCGCGAAAGTGTTATAATTTTAACCAGATATAGAGCGTAGTCTATAAATCAGATGCCGATGGGGAAAGAAATCTGTTTTACTGGCAGAAGAGGAAAGATTACGTAGCTAAGGAGGAAAACAAAATGACAGAAGTAGCAAAGCGTATTGAAAAGCTTCGCGCACTGATGGCAGAGCAGAATATCGATGCATATGTTGTACCGACTGCAGATTTCCATCAAAGTGAGTATGTAGGAGAGCATTTCAAAGCAAGAAAGTTCATTACTGGATTCAGTGGTTCCTACGGAACAGCCGTAATCGCAAAAGATGATGCGGGTCTGTGGACAGATGGAAGATATTTCACACAGGCACTGACAGAGATGGAAGGCAGTGGAGTACGTCTGATGAAGATGTTCGTTGATGATACACCTTCTACAACAGAATGGCTTGCCCAGAAGATCCCGGAAGGCGGTAAGGTCGCATTTGATGGTCGTGTCCTTTCTATGGGTGAAGGACAGGAATATGAAGAAGTATTGGGCGCAAAGAATATCACGATCGAATATGAAGTAGATCTGATCGACCAGATCTGGGAAGATCGCCCGTCTCTTTCTAAGAAACCTTGTTTCTTCCTGGAAGACAAATACACAGGAGAGAATGTTGCATCCAAGCTGAAACGAGTTCGTGAGAAGATGGCTGAATACGGAGCAACGGTACATTTGATTGCGTCTCTGGATGATAACGCATGGCTTCTGAACTTCAGAGGAGATGATATTGACTTCTTCCCATTGGTACTGGACTATGTGATCGTACGTAAAGACAGTGTAGATCTGTATATCGATGACAGCAAACTGAATGACTGCATCAGAGAAGAGATGGCAAAGAATAATGTCAACATTCATCCATACAATGATATTTACGAAGATGCTAAGAAGATTGGTGCAGATGAGGTTGCACTGATTGACCCGATGAAGATGAACTATGCACTGTATAAGAGTCTTCCATGTAAGGTAGTAGAAGGAGCTAATCCGACTATCTTGATGAAAGCAATTAAGAATGCTGTTGAGATTGAAAATATCAAAAATGCAGAATTGAAAGACAGTATTGCACTGACGAAGTTCATTTACTGGGTTAAGAAAAATTATGACAAGATGGAGATTACAGAGCTTTCTGCTTCAGATAAACTGACAGCTCTGCGTGCAGAACAGGAAGGATATATCCGTGACTCATTCGAACCTCTGCAGGCTTTCGGTGAGCACGCTGCAATGATGCATTATGCACCGTCTAAAGAGACAGACGTTGTATTAAAAGAAGGCGGTATGCTTCTGAGCGATACAGGCGGCGGATATTATGAAGGTTCTACTGATATTACCAGAACAACAGTACTGGGACATATCACACCGGAACTGAAGAAATATTACACAGCTGTATACAGAGCAATGCAGCACTTAAGCGCAGCAAACTTCCTCTATGGTAACCACGGATGGTCTCTGGATGTATTGGCAAGACAGCCAATCTGGGATATGAACAAAGACTTCCAGTGCGGAACCGGACATGGTTTCGGATATCTTGGAAGTATCCACGAGCCGCCAACAGGATTCCGCTGGTACATCGTTCCTTCTAAGAACGAACATCATCAGTTTGAGCCTGGTATGGTAATTACAGATGAGCCGGGAATCTATGAAGAAGGAGATTTTGGTATCCGTATCGAGAACAACCTGCTTACTGTAAACGGTGAGAAGAATAAATATGGACAGTTCATGCACTTTGAGACTCTGAACTTCGTACCAATCGACCTTGATGGTATCGATCCGGAAGAACTGACAAGATCAGAGAAAGAATGGCTGAATGATTATCACAAAGCCTGCTACGAGAAAGTTGGTCCATATCTGACTGATGAAGAAAGAGAATGGCTGAAAGAATACACAAGAGCTATCTAATACTTCTAAAGTACATAGAAAAAGCTGCAAGTAAGTAACTTTACTTACTCATAAGAAAATTTAACTGACAAGGGGTGTCAGAAAATTATAATAAAAAAATGCCGCGGACCAGCGGTCTGCGGCATCTTTTAAGAAAAGGAGAATAGATAAAATGGCAAAAATAACAGAAGGATATATGCCTTTCCACGGCTATCAGACATATTACAGAATCGTTGGAGAACAGAAAGATAACGGAAAAGCTCCGCTGATCTGCTTACATGGCGGACCTGGATCTACACATAACTATTTTGAAGTACTGGATAATGTTGCAGATGATGATGATCGTATGATCATTATGTATGATCAGTTGGGTTGCGGTAAATCTTACCTGGATGGACATCCGGAGATGTGGACACAGGATCTTTGGCTGGATGAATTGGATGCATTAAGAGAACACCTCGGACTGGATGAATGCCATATCATTGGCCAGTCATGGGGCGGTATGATGCAGATTGCATATGCGATTGAACGTGGAGCAAAAGGTGTAAAATCATTCATCATTTCTTCCGGTCATCCAAGCAGCAGCCTGTGGGCAAGAGAAGGAATGCGCAGAATCAAGATGATGACAGAAGAAGATCAAGCAGCGATCAACGATGCCCTGGAGCGTAATGACTTCACAGGAGAAGCTTATCTGAAAGCTGTAGATAACTATATGGACAGATACTGCAATTACTGGAGAGAAGATCTTCCGGAGTGCTGTACAAGACCTAAGAAATCCGGTGGAGAAGCTTATCTGTATGGATGGGGACCGAACGAATTCGTTCCATCCGGTACACTGAAAGATTTTGAATATATCGACAGGCTTCATGAGATTAAAGTTCCATCACTGATCATGAGTGGTATCTCTGATCTTTGTTCACCATTAGTTGCAAAGACTATGGCAGACGAGATCCCGGATACGAAATGGATTCTCTGGGAGAGAGCAAGACATACAACATTTGTAGACAGACACGATGACTACTGTGTAGAACTGATCAAGTGGATGAACGAATACGATAAATAAAATACATAAAATGATTTGAAAAAGATCTCCGTCATTTGACGGGGATCTTTTTCAAATGCAATATCTGTAAATTAATAGTGACTTCACTGCGTAAATGTGATAAAATAAATCGTCTGGCATATAAGAATAATCAATGTCTGATAATATAATCTGATAAGAAAGAGGGAAAGTTCTGATTGATTGTAATCATGGAAAATCAGAACTGAAAGAGAGATGGAAAAAGAAAAAAATAACAGAAGTTCCTTTTCAGGAAAAATAGGATTCGTTCTGTCTGCGGCAGGCGCATCCGTCGGTCTGGGAAATATCTGGAGATTCCCCTATCTGGCCGCAAAATATGGTGGAGGTATATTCCTCCTGATCTACATCCTGCTTGCGATGACATTTGGTTATACAATGATCGTTGCGGAATCAGCTCTTGGACGTATGACAAGAAAGAGTCCGGTTGGTGCGTTTAAATTCTTTGGCAAAAAGGCCGGATGGTTGTCGTTCGGTGGATGGATCAATGCAATTATTCCTGTGTTGATCGTACCGTATTATTCTGTCATCGGTGGATGGGTAATTAAATATTTTGTAGAATACCTGAAAGGGAATGGCGCAAAATTAGCAGAAGATGGATATTTTTCAAACTTTATATCCAATGGTCTTTCTACGGAAATATGCTTTATTGTTTTCTGTATGTTCACATTGATCATTATCTATGCGGGTGTCCGTAATGGAATTGAACGTGTTTCCAAGTTTATGATGCCGATATTGGTGGTACTGTCTGTGATCATTGCAATCTATTCGGTGACAAGACCGGGTGCGCTGGCTGGTGTGAAATACTTCCTTGTACCAAATCCTAAAAACTTTTCATGGATGACGGTTGTAACAGCCATGGGACAGATGTTCTATTCTCTGTCAATTGCTATGGGTATTCTGGTCACATTTGGCTCTTACATGAAAAAAGACACGTCCATCGAAGATTCGACAAGGAATGTTGAAGTATTTGATACTGCAATTGCAATTATGGCTGGTCTGATGATTATTCCGGCTGTATTTGCATTCTCTGGTGGAGATCCGGATACGCTGCAGGCAGGTCCGTCATTAATGTTTATTACAATTCCAAAGGTATTTGACAGCATGGGATTTGGAACGTTTGCAGGAATCCTGTTCTTTTTACTTGTATTATTTGCTGCTGTTACAAGTTCTATCGCATTAACAGAAAGTGCAGTTTCTACTGTAGAAGACGAATTAAAATGGAGCCGTAAGAAATCCACGGTTATTGTGGGATTCATTATGATTATTCTCGGAACATTGTCATGCCTTGGATATGGACCATTATCATTCGTAAAGATTATCGGAATGCAGTTCCTGGACTTCTTTGACTTCCTTACCAATTCTGTAATGATGCCGATTGCTGCGTTGATGACAAGTTTATTTGTATCTAAAGTAGTTGGTGTGGATCGTATGGAAGAAGAAATCCGGCATGGGGAAAGTAAATTCCGCAGAAAGAAGATATTTGTCGTAATGATCAAGTATCTGTGCCCAATCTTTGCTATTATTATTCTGGTCAGTTCGATAGCAAATGCATTTGGGTGGATTTCAATGTAAGTGTATTGGGATTTAATTCAGGAAGGCTGTGGATACCCGAACCGGAATAAAGCTTGGAAAGGCGTTCCTGTTCAGGTTCCATCG
>OLSG01001889.1_pt1 | contig 19603 bp, 16 predicted proteins | sample 1673041 | NCBI WGS metagenome assembly OLSG01 (sample SAMEA3136749, study PRJEB25190) | human gut metagenome | reverse complement strand
CACGGCCGGTGATGGTGAATACGTCTTCGACTGGCATCAGGAATGGTTTATCGGTGTCACGTTCTGGAGTTGGAACATAAGCGTCAACTTCAGCCATGAGGTCACGGATCTTCTGTTCATCAGCAGCGTTGCCGTTGAGAGCGCCGAGAGCGGAGCCAACTACGATCGGGGTGTCATCGCCCGGGTAGCCGTATTCGGAAAGGAGATCTCTGATTTCCATTTCAACGAGGTCGATCAGTTCTGGATCATCAACCTGGTCAGCTTTGTTCAGGAATACTACGATTGCCGGAACGCCTACCTGCTTAGCGAGGAGGATGTGTTCACGGGTCTGTGGCATTGGGCCGTCAGCTGCGGAAACTACGAGGATAGCGCCGTCCATCTGAGCAGCACCGGTAATCATGTTCTTAACATAGTCAGCGTGCCCTGGGCAGTCAACGTGTGCATAGTGACGAGCTTCGGTTTCGTATTCAACGGTGGAGGTGTTGATGGTAATACCACGAGCTCTTTCTTCCGGAGCTTTATCGATGGAAGCATAGTCCAGGAAGTTAGCTTTGCCTTCTTCTGCCAGTACTTTGGTAATAGCAGCGGTCAGAGTTGTTTTGCCGTGATCGACGTGGCCGATGGTGCCAATGTTGCAATGTGGCTTTGTTCTTTCGAAATGAGCTTTTGCCATTTTAGTTTCTCCTTAAATAAATTATTTATTGCCCAGTCTTTCTTCAGTGATTTTCTGGGAAATTGCCTTCGGAACTTCTTCGTAATGATCGAATGTCATGGTGAAGGTACCACGGCCCTGAGTAGAGCTGCGGAGGGCAGTTGCATAACCGAACATTTCGGACAGCGGAACGAAGCCCTTGATTCTGGATTCAGCATTTTCTGTTTCCATACCTTCGATGCGGCCACGGCGGGAGTTCAGACCACCGATAACGTCGCCCATGTATTCTTCCGGAACGTCAACTTCTACACTCATGTATGGTTCGAGGAGGACAGGATCCGCTTTCTTGGCACCATCTTTGAATGCCATGGAACCTGCAACTTTGAAGGCCATTTCAGAGGAGTCGACATCATGGTAAGAACCATCATATACAGTAACTTTGACATCAACCATCGGATATCCGGCAACAACGCCATCCTGCATAGCAGCTTCAACGCCTGCCTGAATCGGGTTGATGAATTCCTTCGGAATTACGCCGCCGACAACTTCGTTAGCGAATTCGAAGCCTTTGCCTGCTTCCATCGGTTCAAGACGGAGCCAGCAGTGACCATACTGACCATGACCACCGGTCTGACGGATGAATTTACCTTCAGCTTCAACCGTCTTACGGATGGTTTCACGGTAAGCAACCTGAGGTTTACCTACGGTGCAGTCAACGTTGAATTCACGTCTCATACGGTCAACGATAATATCGAGGTGGAGTTCGCCCATACCAGAAATAATGGTCTGGTTGGTTTCCGGATCGGTATGTACTTTGAATGTCGGATCTTCTTCTGCCAGTCTCTGGAGAGCATTGCCCATCTTTTCCTGGTCAGCTTTGGTCTTCGGTTCAACAGCAACGGAAATAACCGGTTCCGGGAATTCCATCTTTTCAAGAATAATTGGATTGTCAACATCACAGAGGGTATCCCCGGTGGTAACATCCTTGAAGCCTACTGCAGCAGCGATATCACCGCTGTAAGCGACTTCGATTTCCTTACGCTGGTTAGCATGCATGAGGAGGATACGGCCAACACGTTCTTTCTTTCCTTTGGTGGAGTTCAGAACGTAGGTACCCTGATGCATTTCACCGGAGTAAACGCGGAAGAATGCGAGCTTACCAACGAATGGATCTGCCATGATCTTGAATGCCAGGGAAGCCATCGGAGCGGTATCAGATGCCGGACGTTCAGCTTCTTCGCCATCAAGAGTGGTGCCCTTAACCGGAGGAATATCCAGTGGGGATGGCAGGTAATCAAGTACAGCATCCAGAAGCATCTGGATACCTTTGTTTTTGTATGCGGAACCGCAGAATACGGGGAACAGTGCGCAGTCCAGTACCTGTTTACGGAGAGCTTTCTTGATTTCTTCTACAGAAATTTCTTCGCCTTCCAGATATTTTTCTGCCAGTTCGTCATCGCCGTCGCAAGCAGCTTCAACGATCTTTTCACGATATTCTTCAACGAGGTCCTTCATATCTTCCGGAACTTCTTCCTTATGATATTCTTTACCGTCGTCGCTATCGTAAATTTCTGCTTCTCTGCTCAGCAAATCAATGATACCTTTGAAAGTATCCTGTTTGCCGATCGGGAGCTGCATAGCAACTGCACGAGCGTGAAGACGGGTGTCAATGGTCTGTACTGCATGCAGGAAATCTGCACCGATGGTGTCCATCTTGTTGATGAATGCAATACGGGGAACCTTGTAATGATCTGCCTGTCTCCAAACGGTTTCAGACTGGGTCTGAACGCCGTCTTTAGCACTGAATACAGCGACAGAACCATCGAGTACGCGGAGGGAACGTTCTACTTCTACTGTGAAGTCTACGTGCCCTGGGGTATCGATGATGTTGACACGGTAACCCTTCCAGTGGCAGGTTGTTGCTGCAGAGGTAATGGTGATACCGCGTTCCTGTTCCTGTTCCATCCAGTCCATGGTAGCTGCGCCATCATGAACTTCGCCGATCTTGTGGTTTACACCGGTATAATACAGGATACGTTCCGTGGTGGTTGTCTTACCTGCATCAATGTGCGCCATGATGCCGATGTTTCTTGTTTTTTCAAGCGGATATTCTCTGCCCACGATCTTTTCTCCTTATAAAAATTACCAGCGGTAATGAGCGAAAGCCTTATTAGCTTCTGCCATTTTATGAGTATCTTCTTTCTTCTTAACAGCAGCACCAGTGTTGTTGAAAGCGTCCATCAGTTCACCTGCAAGACGTTCTTCCATGGTACGTTCGCTGCGCAGACGGGCATAGTTGACCATCCAGCGGATACCCAGGGTCAGGCGGCGGTCCGCTCTGACTTCTACCGGTACCTGATAGTTAGCGCCGCCTACACGACGAGCACGAACTTCAAGAACTGGCATTACATTGTTGAGAGCCTGTTCAAAAATTTCGATTGGTTCTTTGTTTAATTTGCTGTGGCAAATATCGAATGCGCCATAAACAATGGATTCTGCGACACCCTTCTTGCCGTCAAGCATAACTTTGTTGATGAAACGAGTTACTGTCTTATTTCCATACACGGGATCCGGCAGCACGTCACGTTTCGGAACAGCACCTTTTCTCGGCATTGTTAATTTCCTCCTTAAAACGTTGTTTGTTAGTCACATTAATTTAAAAAACAGATTACTTCTTGTCGCGTTTAGCGCCGTATTTGGAACGGGCCTGCTGACGTCCGGATACACCTACGGTATCGAGTGCGCCGCGGATAATGTGGTAACGAACACCTGGAAGATCCTTAACACGGCCGCCTCTGATGAGGACGACGGAGTGTTCCTGCAGGTTATGGCCTTCCCCTGGAATGTAAGCAGAAACTTCGATTCCGTTGGTCAGGCGTACACGGGCTACTTTACGAAGCGCAGAGTTTGGCTTCTTTGGTGTAGCTGTGTAAACTCTTGTGCAGACACCACGCTTCTGTGGGGACTGTTTCAGAGCCGGGGTCTTCGCTTTGGTAGCCAGAGTCTGGCGTCCTTTACGAACCAGCTGATTAATTGTCGGCAAAATGGGCACCTCCTTTCCTTAAGGGTAAATTTATAATTGATCCTTCAAAACCCTGATAATTCAGGATTTCAAAAGATATTACCGGGATTTAAGAATGGCAGCAGATGCAGCTTTTACTTTAATGCCGCAGGCCTGTCCAATCTGTTTCTTCGTGAAGCCCTGTTCCACAGGAATTCCTGACGACTGGCAGGCTTCAACCAACGGACCGGCAATGCGTTCATCGCAGTCTGAAGCAATAAATACGTAAGCTGCCTCTTCCTTTGCAATTGCCCGTTCAGTTTCCTTCATACCTACCACAAAAGGGTTGGACTTCAACTCTTCAAGTGTCATTCATTCTCACCTGCTTTGCAGTACAATAAATTCACGCAACATTGGAATTATACCATTACTCCCCTTCCATGTCAAACATTTTCACCTCCCTTTTTCTTCGTGTTTATGGACAACTTTTTTACCACGTAACCGTGTGTACCACTCTTCGTTTTCATCGGATTTTTTTCTGATAAAAATTTCCACCGCTCCCCTCTTATTTCCCTTTCCCTGTGATACAATGAAAGAAATCTGTGGTATAAAACCGCCTGAATGCAAAAGCTTAATGAAATTCTAATATAAACAGGAGACATCTATGAAAAATATAGTCATCTACTGCGGCTCCCATTACGGAGCAGACTCTGAATACCCTTCCTTTGCAGGAAGACTGGGCGAAGCTCTGGGCAAGGGAGGATACCGCATGGTATACGGCGGCGGTTCCATCGGCCTTATGGGCATTGCAGCAGACTCTGCCATGAGTGCCGGCGCCCATGTGACCGGCATCATCCCGGAAGTCTTCATCAGCCGCGAACAGGCCCACCGGGGCATCACGGAACTGATTGAAGTGAAAGACATGGAAGAAAGAAAGAAGAAAATGATAGACATGGGTGATGCTTTCATCATCCTTCCCGGCGGCATCGGCACCATGGAAGAACTGATGGACACCTTCAGCCATTACAAAATCTACAGCGCCCCCTCAGACCGTCCGCCCATCATCATCATGAACCTTGGCGGCATCTATGATCCCTTAAAAGACCTCTTCAGGAACCTTCTCGCTCAGGGATTCATGGAAGAAGAAGACATCACCCCCATCCACTTCTGCACCACTCTGGAAGAAGTGATGGAAATAATCAGTTGTCCCTAACGGCGCTAACCGATGACTGACCATAAGAGCAGAAGGGTTGAGTTGCAATAGAAGGCATCGGATGCGCCGATACGCATAAAAAAAGAGGGGCTTCCCCCTTTAAGCGATGGGCGATGAACAAAGGATTCCGGCTCTGCTGATATACATCAAATAAAACTGAGGCGAAAGTACCTCAGTTTTTTTAATGCCACCGGCAGTGCCGATATTGTTTCAGTCTGGAGTCTGAATGTCTGATAGTCTTGTATCTTCTACTCTAACGGTACCATGCGAATTCTAACATGTTCAATCTCGCGCCATAAGAACTCACAAGTCCTTAAAACAAGGCTGCCCCTTGTAAAGAGTTGAGTTTTGAGATTTGAGAGAAGGTAAAAAACATCAGTTTTTTTATTTTTATATTCAGGCAAAACCGACACCTTCCCGGGATTCTCTTTTCTCTAATCTCCTTACTCTTCTCTGAACCTTTTATCTGTCCCATGCCATTATCCACTCATCGCTACCCGTTCCCCGCGTGTATTAACATGCTCAATCTCGCTGTCCCCTTTGGGAGTGAAACTCCCAAAACAGAAGCATGCGAACCATTTTCGTAAGGAGCTAAAGGCGACTGAGAAAATAGTGAGTCGCTTCTGGCCGGGGAAAGGTGTTTCTCCTGGAAGGAGAAACACCTTTCCCATAAATCTCGTTAGAAGATAAATGGTTAGTGGAGAGTATGACTCAGGTGGTGAGGAAATCCGCACTATGTATGCACTGATGGTATCGCGCCGTTGACCGTACGATTTCATAATTACAAACCATAAAGTCTTTACTACATTCTCTTAACTCTCTGCGCTCAACACTCAACTCTGCTCTGTGCGAAAGCACAGAGCAGATATATTATTTTTCTTATTAGATTGTAGTCTATATAATTTGATGTTAAAATAAGGTAGAACATGTCCATCATGTCATGACAGCCATCCCCTGCGGGATGGTTTCTCACATGATGGCCTGAGGAGGTTGTTTCATGAAACCAGTCATTCATGTAGGAATCGACGTCGGTTCTACCACTGTCAAGGTGGCGGCGCTGTCACCCTGGCTGAAACTTGTCTTTGGACGCTATGAGCGTCACATGTCAAATATAAGAAATGCTACTCTTTCCCTGCTGAAGGAACTTCAGGAGAGATTCTCCGGCTGCCGCATTACTGCATCCATTTCAGGCTCCGGCGGCATGGGGCTTGCCAGACTCATAGGGCTTCCCTTCTGTCAGGAAATCCTGGCGGAAACGAAGGCCATCGAAACTTTCCATCCCGAGACCGATGTGATCATCGAGCTGGGCGGGGAAGATGAGAAGATCACCTATCTCAGGAACGGTGTGGACCAGCGGATGAATGGTGCCTGCGCCGGCGGTACAGGTGCTTTCATCGACCGCATGGCTTCCCTTCTTTCAGTAGATGCCAGAGGCCTTGGGGAGCTGGCATCAAAAGCGTCCCATATCTATCCTATCGCATCCCGCTGCGGTGTCTTTGCGAAGACAGATATCCAGGCGCTCCTCAACGAAGGGGCCTCTCATGAAGATATCGCCCTTTCGGTTTTTCAATCCGTAGTGAATCAGACAATTTCCGGCCTGACCTGCGGCCGCCCTGTTCATGGCAGAGTGGCTTTTCTGGGAGGGCCTTTATCCTTTCAACCCGCTCTCCGGGAGCGTTTCCAGAAGACCCTTGGCCTTTCTGATGAAGAAATGATCGTCCCTAAACATGGAGAGCTCTATGTGGCCATGGGGGCGGCTCTTTCTGCCCGCCATGAAAAACCTTTCGACCTGGACAGCTGGATTTCCCGTCTTGAGGAAACAGGAGATGGTGTGCTAAGTCCTTCCAGGACCCTCTCTCCTCTCTTTGAAAATGAAGAGGAGTATGAGGAATTTCAGGAAAGGCATCACCGTTTCCATGCGCCCAGAGCAGATATTTCCAGCGCAAGGGGCTCAGCATGGCTTGGAATCGATGCCGGTTCCACCACCATCAAAGCTATCCTTCTTGATGAGGAAGGCCGCATCCTCTACGACTACTACGGGAGCAATAAAGGTACGCCTCTGGCAGGTGCCAGACGCATCCTCACCGACCTTTATGAAAAACTGCCAGAAGGACTCACCATTGCAGGCGCCGGCGTCACCGGTTACGGCGAAGACCTCATCCGTAAAGCTCTCAATGCCGATGCAGGGGAAGTGGAAACCATGGCCCACTACCGGGCGGCCCGCCATTTCCTCCCCGATGTGACTACCATCCTCGATATCGGCGGACAGGATATGAAATGCTGCCGCATCAAAAACGGCGCTGTGGATGACATCCTTCTCAATGAAGCCTGCTCTTCAGGCTGCGGTTCTTTCCTCGATACCTTTGCCCAGTCTCTTGGCATGGATATAGAGAAATTCTCTTCCATCGCTCTCATGGCACCCCATCCTGTGGACCTGGGCTCCCGGTGCACAGTATTCATGAATTCCAGAGTGCGGGAAGCACAGAAAAACGGCGTATCAGTCGCCGACATTTCCGCCGGACTTTCCTACTCTGTCATCAAGAATGCCCTCTACAAAGTCATCCGTCTGAAGAAAGCGTCGGATCTGGGAGATAAAATCGTAGTCCAGGGCGGCACATTCTACAATGATGCAGTCCTCCGGGCTCTTGAAAAACTGCTTTCCTGCCAGGTCATCCGTCCCGATGTGGCAGGCCTTATGGGCGCCTACGGTATGGCTCTCATCACAAAAGAGGCCTGCCCCAAAGGCCATACGTCTTCCCTTGTCACCCCGGAAGAACTGGCTTCCCTTTCCTATACCAGCGAAATGAAGAAATGTCCGGGATGCGGGAACCACTGCATGATTACCATTACAAAATTCAATGACGGCCGTTCCTTCGTTTCCGGCAACCGCTGCGAAAGAGGCGCTTCCCTCATGCTCACCGGAAAATCAGCGCCCCATTCAAAGCTCCCCAATATGTACCGCTGGAAATACGAAAAAATATGGCACCGTTCCTCCCTTTCTCCCAAACAGGGAAAACGGGGCACAGTGGGCATCCCCCGCACAATGAACATGTATGAAGACTACCCATTCTGGCATGCCTTCTTCACCACCCTGGGATACCGGGTCATCCTTTCCAGCGGAGAACTCCGGGATATCCCTACGGCCGCCATGGAAACCATTCCCTCCTATTCCCAGTGCTTCCCTGCCAAACTTTCTCATGGCCATGTATATGACCTGGCAAAGCGCCACCCCGATTTCATCTGGTATCCCTGCATCGACAAAGGACCGGACGAAGGAAGCATGAACAGCTACAACTGCCCTATGGTCACTTCCTATCCGGAAAATATTGATGCCAATATGGAAGAAGTACTCCGCCGTTTCCACACCCCCTTCTACCATCCCTTCCTCCCGCTCCATTCTTCTAAAATCACAGGGAAGCTGAAGAAATTCTTCAAACCCTTCGGCATTCCTGGAAAAGAAATCGAAAAGGCGGTAGAAGCAGGACAGAAGGCAGAACAAAAGTACAGGAAAGACCTTTATGACGAAACTCGCCGGATACTTCTGGATATGGAAGAGCACCACTATCCCGGCATCGTCCTGGCCGGCCGTCCCTACCATGTGGACCCGGCAGTGAACCATTCCATCCCCGACCTCATCAACCAGCTGGGCATGGCAGTCCTTTCAGAAGACGGCATCGCCATGATGGAAAAAGATTTCCCCCGCCTCCGGGTCATGAACCAGTGGACCTGGCACAGCAGGCTTTATAAGGCGGCTGCCTTCGTGACAGAGCACCCCTCTCTGGAACTGGTGGAACTCAATTCCTTCGGTTGCGGCCTTGATGCAGTGGTTACCGACCAGGTAGAAGAAATCCTGGCAGAAAAAGGAAAGCTTTACACCTGCCTTAAAATCGACCAGAGCCTGAACCTTGGCGCCGTCCGCATCCGCCTCCGTTCTCTGAAAGCTGCAGTGAAAGAAAGGGCAGAAAGGGATATCCAAATCCCGGAACATATTTATAAAAAAGCGGTTTTCACAAAAGAAATGAAGAAAGACTGCACCATACTTGTGCCTGAAATGTCTCCCATCCATTTCCCTCTCATTGAAGCGGCCGCCAGAAGCGAAGGTTACCATATCCATGTGATCCATCCGGTGAAAGCAGACATTGATGAAGGCCTTGCCTCTGTAAACAATGATGCCTGCTACCCGGCCATCATTACCATCGGTTCCCTCATGCGGGCCCTCAAATCCGGGAACTATGACATTCACCATACAGCCCTCATGATGTCCCAGACCGGCGGCATGTGCCGGGCCTCCAACTACATCGGATTCCTCCGCCATGCACTGGATGAAGAAGGGCTCTCTGACATCCCTGTCATTTCCCTGAACATGCAGGGACTTGAACCTCAGCCTGGATTCAGGCTCACCCCTTCCCTCGGAAAGCGCATGATTCAGGCAGTAGTCTATGGCGACGCCCTCCAGATGTGCCTCTACCGCACCCGTCCCTATGAGAAACAGGCAGGAAGCGCCTTTGCACTCTACAAGAAATGGCAGAAGAAACTGGCCGCTGACCTTTTGGACAGCCATTCCTTCTACAGATACAGAAAGAACATCCAGAACATACTGAAAGATTTCGAAAATCTTCCCCTTTCCGGCCGTCCCCGCCGCCCCAGAATCGGCATCGTCGGCGAAATCTTCGTAAAATTCAGTCCTCTGGCAAGCAATCATATCGTCCATGCCGTCGAAGCCAATGGAGGAGAAGTGGAATCAAGCGGCATGCTCGATTTCTTCCTCTACAGCTCACTGGACAGCCGTTTCCAGCGGAAAGAAATGGACGGTTCCTTCAAAGACGACTTGAAAGACACCTTCTTCCGCTGCCTCCTTGAATGGTACAGGAAACCGCTGGAAAATGGATTAAAAAAATCTTCCCTCTTCCATGAAATCACAAGTATTGATACAATGGCTAAGAGAGCATCCCATTATCTCTCCTTAGGCAACCGGGCAGGAGAAGGGTGGTTCCTCACAGCCGACATGATCGACCTCCTGTCTCACCGCTGCGAAGGCATCATATGCCTTGAGCCCTTTGCCTGTCTGCCGAACCATATCACCGGAGAAGGGATGATACACAAGCTGCATACCGCCCATCCAGAAGCAGTCTTCCTTGCCCTGGACTGCGACGCCAGCGCCAGTGAAGTCAATCAGGCCAACCGCCTGAAACTGATGATGAACGCACTGACAGAAAAAGAAGGAAGATCAGCCTTTCCTTCCGCACAAAAAATATGACTTGTAGAAAGGAAATCCTATTATGAACAAGAAGCTGACCGAAAAGGGAGAAAGAATCCGGGAAAAGATGATAGAGACTACGGTCCACATCCTCCAGCAGCGGGGATTCAAACAGGCCACAGTCCGTACCATTGCCAAAGAAGCCAATGTAAACATCGCCTCCGTCCGCTATTACTTCGGCTCTAAAGAAGAACTCATCGGATGCGCCCTGGAATACATGATGAGCAATCTGGAAACTATCGTCGCCTATCTGGACGACTCCCGGCTTTCCGCCAAGGGAAGAATGAAAAAATACATCATGGCCTATTTCCAGCTCGCCCGGCAGCATCCGGCCCTCTTCCGTTCCATTTCCAATCCTTCCAGTGCCGACGCCAAGGATACTTACTTCATCTACCTTTCCCTCCTCCACAGCCAGTGCTGGGAAAAGGTCATCCGGAACGTGGCAGAAATCACAGGATACACCGATAAAACAGATCTGGAACTGAAAGCCATGCAGCTCTTTGCAGCCGTAGAATTCCCTATCATCCTGGAAAGCAACAATAATAAATCCTTCATCGCCAACTATACCGATGCCGACACCCTGGACCGGTACGTCGACATCCTTCTCGACAATCTGGACGAAAAGAAGAATACAAACCCTTACATCAAAGAAATTCTCCATCAGGGGAATAAATAAAAGGTGGTGTGAATAATCACACCACCTTTTAAAGATTTAAGAGTTGAGTGAAGGTAAAAATCGTTTGAATTTTTACTTATAAAGCCTCTTTCGGTCAACGGCGCTGCACTTCTATCTAACATAGTGCGGCTTTCCCCTATCCCCACGTCGTCCCGCCGTGGTACTTCCCCCGGTGGGGGAAGCCACATTAATGAAACGGCTCCGCCGCTATATAATCCGTCGGCAAGGCCGACGTCCTTCTCGGGGCTCTCGCAACTCAACTCTCAACTCGGGGCTCTATCTTTTTCGACAGCGGTACTCCTATTTCTTTTCTCCCTGTCTTCTTTTCCGGACACAGGGGAAGTTTTTCAGGATATATTCATACCGCGGGCAGTCATCGTCGTGGTCGTTAATGATGCCGCAGGCCTGAAGGTGGGAGTAGAGGGTGATGGGCCCCAGGTATTTGAATCCCCTCTTCTTCAGTTCTTTGCTGATTTTTTCAGAAAGTCCATTGCTCACAGGAATCTGTCCTTCATTATGATGGGTGTAGAGGACCGTCTTCCCATCGGTGAAGCTCCAGAGCCACGATGAGAAACTGCCAGACTCCTTCTGTATTTCAAGATAGGCCTTTGCATTTCCAATGACCGCCCTTACCTTCCGGGGAGAGGCAATCATATCTTCCACATGAATGATCCGTTCTACATCTTCCTCAGTGAAAGCGGCGATTTTTTCTATATCGTAATCTTCAAAAACCTTCCGGAAGATGTCCCTCTTCTTCAGCATGAGGACCCAGCTCAGTCCGCACTGCATCACTTCCATGGTGAGATATTCGAACTGTTTCCTTTCATCATGAAGGGGAATCCCCCATTCCTTATCATGGTATTCCAAATCCAGTGGATTGGAACAGGAGAGCCTGCAGTATCCCATGATTTCACGTCCTTTCATTATCATTTCATCGGTCTTTCTTTTTATTTTACTCTCTCCTGTGGTATGATGGAATAAATTTTTTGAAATGGAGAATCCTATGCTTTCTAAAAATTATAAATACTTTCTCTTCGACCTGGACGGAACCATTTCTGAATCTGCTCCAGGCATTATCAAAGCGGTGAAATACGGCCTCAATGCAGCAGGCATCCATGAAGAAGACCAGAAGGTGCTGGAAACTTTCATCGGACCGCCTCTCAATGTGCAGATGAAGAAACTGTACAACATGAGTGAAGCAGAGATCGTGACTGCGGTCACCAAATTCCGGGAACTCTATGAAACTTCCGGTATACTGGACTGTCTCATGTATGAAGGACTTGATGACCTCATGAAAGAAGGGGTGGAAAAAGGTCATGTCATGGCGGTGGCTTCCAGCAAGCCGGAACCTTTTGTAAAACAGATCATTGAACATTTCGGACTTTCTCCCTATTTCACTGTCATCTGCGGCAGTGACATCGGCGATGAACTGAACAAGCGGGCAGTGGCCAGCCAGAAATCCCGAATCATTAGAAAAGCAATGAGCCAGCTGGAAGAAAAAGGGTATAACCATGAAGATCTCTGGCATCATACCGTCATGATCGGTGATACCTTCTATGACATAGAAGGTGCCAGGGAGAACCGCCTTCCTTCTATCGGAGTCACCTACGGCTACGGTTCCAGAGAGGAACTAGAAGAAGCAGGCGCTGATATCATCGTTTCTTCTGTCAGTGAATTGAAAGAACGGCTCCTCAGAGAATAAAAAAAGGGCTGTAAAATCATACAGTCCCTTAAAGAGTTAAGATTTGATCCTGAGTGTGGAGCAAAAGTATCGGCTTTGCCGATGAGTATATACATGATACATCCCGACTGAATCGCATCAATGATACTATAGATGACTTTGGGAATGATATACCATATAGGAAAATCTTTCATCCAAACAGGGGCTGTGAGAAAATGAAATCATTTTTTCACAGCCTCCTTTTTACATGAAACTCTGCATGCCTGTTCCCATCTTCTATAAAGATAAAGGTACGCTATCAGTGCCAGCCCCATAGCAACCAAAAGAAAAGCCATGATTCCATTCCATCCATAAAAATGATAAAAAAATCCACCGGTCACAGAAAAGAGACTGCCACCTGTATAGTAAGAAAAAAGATAAAGCGAAGAAGCTCCGGCTCGAGGAACATCTTTCAGCAGGCTTACCCAATGGACAGCCGTAGTCTGTGCCCCGAACATTCCAATCATAAAGACCGCCAGCCCCGTAAATTTCCATATGACACCTGTACCACCAGTCATAAGAATCCCTGCTGCCATCAAAGCGATATGGCCGGACAGGAAAAGTCTCCACCTTTGCCATTTCAATACTTTACCAGTCACCGAAGAACTGAAGCATCCGAAAATCTGCATCAGGAAAATAGGAGCCAGTTCCTGGCGGGTAAACTGATAGGGCACATCAAGAAGGACAAAAGTAATGTACGTGTAAATCACTGCAAAAGATCCCATAAAAACCATCCCCATGAAACAGAGCGCATGGAGATCTCTGCTTCCAGAAATCGCCTGCCATATGACCCTGACAGAAATATGCCTGGTATGCTTTCTTACAGACCTTTCTACAGGCAACTTTCTCATATAAAAAAGAGAAACTGCTATTCCCAGAAATCCGAGGAAATAAAAAGCTTCGCGCCATCCCATAAAAGATGAAATCAGGATCGTTTCCATCCGCCCCAGCATGCCGCCAGCTGCCGTGCTTGCAAAATAAATCCCCAGAAAGAAAGCTGCCTGAGTTTCCTCAAATTCTTCATTAATATAATCTACCAGAAGAGCAGGAAAAGCTCCCAGTATCATTCCCTGTGCAAATCGGGCTGCCACAATGATAGGATAAGACGGAGTTACGCCTGCCATAAGAGCCAATATCCCAGAAAGCAGAAGAGCCAGACCGGTAGTCTTTCTTCTTGGAAAATAATCAGCATATATGACCATCCCCAGAAGTGTAACTGACATCCCCAGCATTTCTGAAGCGACCACCAGACTGCCGGCTGCAGGCGTCAGGCCATAATCGATGCTGATAAAAGGAATCAGCGGCTGCGGCCCGTGTTTCATGGAATAGGCCGTCATCCCTCCAAGAAAAATCAGTATCATCGCCCAATAATACTCAGCACGGGATCGGGTAATTATATTGCCACCACAATCATTTGACAATTTATTCATTTTCATCACCTTCACGCTCATTATAAATTGTGTTAACATATAAATAAAATATTGTATATTAATATTAAAAATAAGAATTATTAATATGTTATCTATTGTTGCCGCCCGAATAGAAAGGAAATTTCATGAATCTGGAAACGTACAGAAATTTCATCGCTATCGTAGATGAAAGAAGCATCAGCCATGCAGCTTCCATACTTCATATGGCACAGCCTGCTCTTTCTCTGCAGATCAAAGCACTGGAAAAAGAATATAATGCAAAACTTATCGAAACCGGCAGGGGAGCCAGACAGTTAAAATTAACAGAAGCCGGATGGATAGTCTATAAGGAAGCTCAAAAAATATGCCGTTCCGACTATGATGCCCGTAAAAAGATAGAGGAGGCACAGAACGGAAACCGAGGCACACTCTATTTAAGCATCGCACCATCCAGGACAGAATCCTTTATTCGCCGCTATGCAGTCCCCTTTACCAGGAAGTATCCGGACATCAAATACGAAATCAGAGAATCTCACCATCTTGAACTCATAGATCAGGTCCTGTCCGGTACATCTGAAGCTGGCATCGCCAATGCCCCGCTACCTGATCCTTCCAAATTCGATGTTCTTTTCAGCAGAAAAGAAAAACTGGTCCTTGCATCATCCAGTCAAAATACACAGCTTCCCCACGAGAAAGTACTTCTTCCAGACATCCTGGAAAAATATCCTCTTGTCTTCCCAAGAACCTATGAAGAAACCATGGATACCTATTTTAAAAAAAATCACATTTCTCCCAAAATTCTGGCAATCACCGGAACCCGTTCTATGGCTCTTGCCTTTGCAAGAGAAAATCTGGCTTGGGCTGTTGTTACACTGGATAAGACCGATGAAATATTCGAACCGATGGAGTTTCGTGAAATCAATGACCTGTCCCGCTCTATTGAAAAGACATTTTTCACCCTCAAGGGCCATCCTATTTCCGTTCCCCTTAAACTCTTTCTTCAGATTTATGAGAAAGAAGTTCAAAAGATTCTTTAAAACGGATGCTGGCAGAAACCTTTGGTTTCCTTCTCGTAAAATAAAAAATAGGGCTGTGAAATCATACAACTCTTTAAAGATTTGAAATTCAAGTTCCCGAAAGTTGAGCGAAGACTTCGTCTTTTCCGATGAGTATATAGCACTGTGAACGCATGATATGTTCCGATTAAATGGAATCAATACTACTACAGATAACATTTGGAATGATAGACCATATCAGAAATTTTTACGTCAAAAAAGAGCTGTGAGAAAATGAAATTATTATTTCATTTTTTCACAGCTCTTTTTCTATACTTTTTATTTATTTCTCAGATCCTCATCAATGATCTGGCTCTTTAAATGCTGGAGTTTGTCAGAAAGGTTCACTTCCATTTCTCTTGGTTTGTAGAGTCTTGTGTACTCCGGCCAGAGGGTTTCCATCTGCTGGTTTGCATAGGTGATAGATTCTGCCAGAGTGGGCTGAGGCTGGACTTCGCCATTCAGGATCACCGGTTTCAGCATATCTTCGCAGATGTAGGAACCGGCTTTCAGTTCCTTCGTTCTCCATTTTGCCGTTTCCGTAATGAGAGTGACATCTCCGCCATTGGGAATCGGTTCCTCATCAAGGCATACTACGTCGGTAATGAGCTTGCCATTGTCTTTCCGATAGAAACGGCGGACTCCCTTGATACCCGGGTTGGTCATTTTCTTCACATCATTGGACAGCTTCATTACCGGTTCGAAGGTGCCGTCTTTTTCCCGGGCGCCCATTTTGAATACGCCGCCTAAAGCAGGAGTACCGTCAGCTGTGATGTTCTTCGTGCCTACGCCCCAGCTGATGGCAGTACAGCCCTGTTCTTTCAGGGACTGGATCATATATTCATCCAGATCATTGGATGCCGCAATGATGGCATTGGGGAATCCTGCCTTCCGGAACATGCGGCTTGCTTCCTGAGAAAGGTAGACCAGATCTCCGCTGTCGATGCGGATGCCATAGACTTTCGGAAGCTTTCCTTCCTTCTGCATTTTCTTGAATACTTCGATGGCATGGGGCACCCCTTTTTCCAGTACATTGTACGTATCGGCCAGAAGGATGAGATTGTCTTTATATTGTTTTGCATATTCTTCAAAAGCTTCTTTTTCCGTGTCAAAGCTCATGATCCAGCTGTGAGCCATGGTGCCCATCACCGGGATACCGAATTTCTTTCCTGCTTCCACATTGGAAGTGCCGTTGAAGCCGCCGATGATGGAAGCCCTGGCGCCCCAAAGACCGGCAGAATGGCCCTGAGCCCTGCGAAGACCGAATTCCATGAGAAGATCTTCCGGTGCTACGGTCCTCACTCTTCTGCTCTTTGTAGCGATAAGGCTTTCGTGGTTCATTATCATGGAAAGGCCGGTTTCCAGAAGCATAGCTTCTATGGTAGTTCCTTCAAAACGGAGAAGCAGTTCTCCCGGGAAAGCTACCGTCCCTTCGGGCATGGCATAAATATTTCCCTTAAAGCGGAAGGTAGAAAGATAATCCAGGAATTCAGGATAGAAGATCCCAAGACTTCTGAGGTATTCGATATCCTCATCATCATAGGTGAAATCCTGGATGAATTCGATCAGGTGGGCAAGCCCTGCCACCACCGTATAACCGCCGCCAAAGGGATTCTTTCTGTAAAAACGGTCAAATACGACTTTCCTTTCATGCATCCCTCTTTTGAAAAGAGCATTTGCCATAGTCAGCTGGTATAAATCGGTAATCAGTCCGTTTGCCATATTTCCTCCTCTTGAGCCGGTCTTTATAAATCAAAAGAATCCATTCGTTTTCCATCAAAATCAGTAATCATCACATGACCGTCTTCCAGGGCAAAGGCCATCATATTCTCCCTGCTGAAGAGACGGCTGTTCTTCATATCCTCTTCCCAGATTTTCTTCAAATCTTCCAGTCCTTCCTTCTCCTCCCGGAGAGTCCCGCGGAGAGAAATATAGGACCGGTCCGGATGGACGGCGGAAATCTCCACATAAGGATTGAGCCCCACCTCCAGATAGAGCTGAGAACTCCGGTCAATCGCAAAAGAAAGATGGCCATGCCAGAGCATCACCCCATTCATCGGGCGCACCCTGGGTCTCTTCCCTTCTACGGTAGCCATGTAAAAAACACCGCATTCTTTCAAATATTCTGCTGCCTTCTGTTCTTTATTCATCATGCCCTCCCTGAATAGTTTCCTTGCCTTATTGTACTCGCATTCAACAGGGAAATCAAAAAACATCTCTGAATTCATCATCCAGAGATGTTCCTCATATTCATTGGTAAATCGACACTGCCGCAGTCGCGCAACGATTCATCCCCTTTTAGGATGGATACATTTAATTTTCTGCCTCTATTTCGCAAAATATTTACGTTCAGGCTCAAACAACTCTTCGTTTCCCCGGTTGACTTTCTCTACATCCTGCTGTTACTTTTCTTTGTCCGTGATTGTAATGGTACCTTTTGCCACAGCAGATTTTATGACAGAGAAAGCCTTTTCTTTACTTCCTGTAGAAACAGCAGTAGTGACTCCTCTTTCATTGTATTTGGCATTTTTAGCAGTATTGAAAGAAATTCCTGCTCCGCTTCCTTTATACTCTGCCTTGTTTCTTACATCTTCCCAGCTGAGCGTTCCAGTGGTGAGAGTATTTTTATCTGGGGAAGCTTTACTGTCAATGATTCCGCCTTTGAGATGGGTATTGTCTTTGACGGTAATCGAGATACCTTCCCGGCGATGATATCCGATGCCTGTACCTCTATGTTTTCATGGGAAGCTATGGTTACATTTCCTTTGACGCTTCCTATGGTGGATCCTTTCTGCAGGATGTCCCTGTCTTCATACTGGTCTTTCCGTTTTTCTTTTCCTATGGTAAATCCAAGACCGCCACCATTTAAGAGACCGCTCTTTTTGACCTGTTTGTCATAGTCATGTCTTTCTGTTTCTTCTGCGCTGGTGATTGCTATGTTTTTACCTGCAATTATATTGACATCATGAGTTCCTGCAATAACAGAACCTGCCACCTTTGTATTTCCACCAGAAATGATGGAGACGCTGTCCCCGGAGATCATGCTTCCACTGGCCGTTTTACTTTCATCATGACTTTTGATGGTGGTGGTCTTACTGGAGAGGAATCCTCTTTCTTTGTATTTCAGGCCATAGTCATCGATAGCTTCGTTATATCCGTTTTCGACGGTGGTGTCTTTCCCTACTTTAAGGGAAAGAGCACCGCTTTCACTGGAAAGGGCTGTATTTCTTGCTTTGATGTTATTTCCGGAAATAAGGGAAATGTCTTTTCCTGCGGTAATCATATTTCCTGTCTCTGTCTTTCTATAGGTACGGATGTAGTTGTCCCTGTTTTCTGTCATGTCTTTTCTGGATATAAGGGTATCTGTATCCATAGTGATGTCATGGCCGGCGGAAAGGATGACGGAGCCTTTTTCTCCAAGGGCAGAAAGGGCAGCGCCGGTCAGGGAGAGGTCTTCCCCTGACTGCAGGAGGAGCAGTCCCTCTTGCCCTTTGACGGCAATGCCGGCGGTGGTAGAGAGGATGTCCTGATTCTTACCATGATGGATGGTATTTTCCATGGATATATTCCTTCCTGCATTAAAATTGCGTTAGTAACAGATAAATCCTTCCCTCAAAACTATGTATCATTTTCCTATTTGAAAAACGTTGTTCGCTGTTTTCCAATTCCTTATAATAGGGGATTCTGAACCATCCATATATACTTCAACGATTCCACACAAAATAGCCCCCATTGCTAAACAACCACCAACAACACATATGTATAATTTCTTTTTCATATAATTATAATCTAGCGGCAATGCCATATGATATATTTCCTGATTATATTGGGCATTTTTTATCCAGCTATATACATTTATAATTGCTGATAATGGTGCAAGAATTAATATAGATACCCCTATCAATAACTCAAAAGGAAATGTTAATAAATTTAACCCCAATACATTAATAAAGATAAAAAGCAAAATCATTGAAAATATAAATCCTGTAAATCCCATCGCATAAAAAAATTTATATTTTGATCTCATATACTTCTGTTTTTGTAAACCACTATTAAAAACTTTTATATGATATCCTATGGCTCCTATTAACAATACATCTACCAATAGATATTGTAGTTCTTCCATAATTTTCTATTCCTCTCAGTTTGCATTAAGATTGTCTTTCTAAATTCTTTTGTTTATCCGTTTTTAACCATTTTTCCTTGGCTTTATATCCAGCAAAATCTAAGGCTGGAGCATATAAAAAACCGGGAATAGGGCTAAGGATTCCCGACATAACTCCGACCCCTGTTTTCCCTGCATCAATAATCACCGCAAGATACAAGTCGCCACCACTATAATCTTTATAATCTCCAACTAAATCTAAAGCGCCAGATATGCCTATTCCCACTACATTATATTTCCCAAGTGCCTTAATAAACCCTTTGCTCCCATATTTTTCATTTAGAATCCATGGTAATCCAGCTTCTTCACTAATGATGGTAATAGCAACAGCACTTTTCCAGTCAAAAGTGCTACCTGGTGCAGTTAATGCCTTTTCTCTTATAACCATGCCTTTTTCTAGAGATAAATCTATAAAATCTCCATTCCCTTGGGCTTCTAACCAATCATCTCCTTGT
>OLSG01001884.1_pt1 | contig 19622 bp, 18 predicted proteins | sample 1673041 | NCBI WGS metagenome assembly OLSG01 (sample SAMEA3136749, study PRJEB25190) | human gut metagenome | reverse complement strand
TAAACAGTGTTGCCTGCTTCATCATAGATATCATAGCTGTCAAACCATGAAAACAACCTTTGTTTAAACAATAGCTTCATAACTTTTCACCACTCTCTCCAACAAATATAATAGTTTCTTTATAAGTACCATAATACCATGCCAGAACACATAAAAAATATACTAAATTTCATTTTTCACATTGGAACCTGTTTTTTATCTGTCCGGCTGTTGTATATATGGAGGAATCTTCATACAACTATCGGATTTTGATATGGCTAAAATGCAGTGGCTACAGAATAAAATTTTTTAAAAAGTGATAATACATGCATGATAAAAGGTGCCGCAAAGCGACACCCTTAAATATGTACTGATATTTATTTTTAGTCCAAACTATTCCTCATCCAAAATTGTATCAAGAGCGATAAGTTCTCCCGGTTCAAGTGGTTGAATAATAAACGGTGAATGGCTTACACTTCTTTAAATTTCGAATGCTTGGACAATGCCATTGTCACTGCAAATCCAACAACAAGTGAGATCAGAATTCCGATCATATAATTCAGCATTCCGCCGGACTTGATGCATACGAATCCGATGATTCCTGCTGCTCCCGGGGAGATATTCTGAACATTTGTCAGTGTCACATAAGCACATCCTACAGCAGAACCGAACATTGCTGCATAGAATGGATATTTCATCTTCAAGTTGACTCCGAACATTGCTGGTTCTGTAATACCAAGCAGTGCTGAGATACCGGAAGAAACTGCGATACTCTTCATCTTCTTATCCTTTGCACAGAACATTGCTGCCAGTGTTGCTCCACCCTGAGCCACATTGTTGCATGCTGCGATTGCAAAGAGGAAAGATCCGCCTGCTGCAATCAACTGGATATCAACCGGGAGAAGACTGTGGTGCATTCCTGTCATTGTTAATGGTGCATAGATAAATCCGAAAATAAATCCACCGACAACACCTAATGTATCATGGAGCCACAAAATACCATTTGTAATCCAGTCTCCGGCTGTACGCATCACTCCACCTACCACTGTAAATGTAAGGAATGCTGTTACGAGTACGGAAAGTGCCGGTGTCAGGAGGTTGTCCAGATATTCCGGAACTACTTTGTGAAGTTTCTTCTCGATAAATGCAAGGATTGCTGCCGCTGCAAGTACCGGAAGTACAGTTCCCTGATATCCAACCTTCTCAATTGTCAGCGCTCCGATATGCCATACCGGAACCGTTCCCTCTGTAATGGCTGTACCATAAGAATATGCATTCAGAAGATCACCGGATACCATGATCATTCCCATAACTGCTCCAAGATAAGGATTGCCACCGAACATCTTTGTTGCTGAGAACCCTACAAGGATTGGCAGGAATGCATATGCTGCACTTGCAAATGTGTTGATCATAGATGCAAGATCTGCAATATTCGGATATACTTCAACAAGTGACTTTCCTGAGACAAAAAGTCCTTCTGCTGTCAGAACATTGTTCAGACCCATCAGAAGACCGCTGGCAACCAGTGCCGGAATAATCGGTACGAATACATCCGCCAGCATCTTTACCAGTTTCTGTAACGGATTCATCTTCTGGTCAGCAGCCTTTTTCACTTCATTTTTTGTACTTTCTTTGATGTCTGCATACTGAATAAAATATTTGTATACTTCATCTACTGTACCACTTCCGATGATGATCTGGAACTGACCGCCTGTGGAAAACTGTCCTTTTACAAGCTCTGTCTTGAGAATTCCATCTACATCTGCTTTGCTCTCATCTTTTAATACCAGACGTAATCTGGTTGCGCAGTGAGCCGCGCTGATTACATTCTCTTTTCCGCCTACCAGACGCAGAAGTTCACTTGCTGCATTCTGGTAACTCTGCTCTTTACTCATTCTAACTCCTCCTGTAACTTCATTTCTTTTCTATCTCAATCAGGATTTTCTTAGTACCATCGTTGTACTTGAAAAGTCCTGTCTGATTCTTGGTATTCGGATTCCTGCATACATCAGTTCATCCCCGCCATACTCCTGCCCGGTCTCACAATCTGTGTAAACTGCATCTGGATCCAGTCCTTTTAAGCGAATTACCGGAACCCTGTAGGCTGAGCGTGCAAGGATCTGCACGTGAGTGAAGATGACTTCCATTCCATCTTCTGAAACAATATTCCAGGCACTTTGATTCTCCTGAAATGAATCTGCCAGCCGGTAATAAGTTCCAAACTGTACGGTTCTTCGTCTCCTTTTATATTCTGCAATCTGCTCTCTGACTTCTTTCTTCTCTTCTTTTAAAAGCTTCTTCAAATCCAGTTCATATCCAAGATTGCCTGCTGCCGCCACGGCAAATCTTGTAGCAAGCGGTGTGGTCCGTCCGACCTGATGATTCGGACATGCTGACACATGCGCTCCCATTGTAACTGTCGGAAACAGAAAGCTTGTTCCATGCTGGATTTTCAGCCTGCAGACCGCATCTGTATTATCGCTGGTCCATGTCTGTGGCATGTAATAAAGCATTCCTGCATCGAATCTGCCACCTCCACTGGAACAGCTTTCAAACAACACCTGTGGAAAACGTTCTGTCAATGTCTCCATTACCTGATAAAGTCCAAGCACGTAGCGGTGTGAAAGTTCATTCTGATTTTTCCTGTCAAGATAAGCACTTCCAAGATCTGTCAGATGCCGGTTCATATCCCATTTCACATAACTGATATTTCCCGGTACCAACACCTTACTGACTGCTTCGATCAGATATTCGCAAACTGCCGGATTCGACAGATCCAGTACCAGCTGATGTCGGCTGAGTATTGGTTCGTAGAGCGGACTTCGGATCACCCAATCTGGATGCTCCCTGTAAAGGTCACTTTCCCTTGAAATCATCTCCGGTTCAAACCAGATTCCGAAATCAATCCCCTTCTGTTTCACCTTTTCGGCAAGACTCTGCAGGCCATCCGGAAATTTCTTCTTATCTTCCGTCCAATCCCCCAAGGAAGTCGTATCTGTATTTCTTCCCTTGAACCAGCCATCATCCATCACCAGAAGTTCGATTCCAAGCTCCGCTGCTTCTTCCGCTAGCGTCAGCATTTTCTCTTCATTGATCTCAAAATACATACCTTCCCAGCTATTCAATAGAACTGGCCGTTCCCGGTCTCTGTACCATCCCCGGCAAACGCGCGTTCTGTATAACCGATGAAATATATTCGACATTCCGGCAAGTCCATTTACACTATAGACCAGTACAGCCTCCGGTGTGCAAAAGCTTGTTCCCGGTGCAAGCTGCCATCCAAACTGATACGGATTAATTCCAAGCTGTACCCTGATTGTTCCATACTGTCCACACTGAACACATCCATAGAAGTTTCCACTGTAAATCAGGTTTACTCCAAGCACTTCCCCTTGCTCTTCCGTAGTCCCAGGACTTAACAATCCGATAAATGGGGTTGCCTGTGGGCTGCTCGTTCCACGACTGCTTTCAATCGTGACTGAATCCGCACACAATGGACGTCGATACACGTTTTTCTCTTCTGTATGTGCACCGGATAATGTCAGTACATCATATTCCTGTGTTGGAAGATCCATGTTCATGCTTAAGAATCGACAGATTTCTATCGGTTCTGTTCCGTCATTGATCCATTTTGCGAATCGTGTGACCACTGCATCTTCATAGATGGTGTAATATAACAGAATTCTCTGATTTCTCACCTTATCCTGAAGCGTAATCTCCAGTGTCATTGCCTCGGTGTCCGCATCAGTATAGACATGTGGCAGGCCATCCGGAGCGATCTTTCCACTCAGAATGCGATAGCCGTTATAGAAAAATCTTGCGTTTTTATCTCCATTTCTATCTTCTAGTTCGTAAGCTGGACTTCGGAAGTCCCCCTGTCCGGACTCCGGAAATTCCCTCAACTGTGTATCCAGAGAAAATGTCCTGTCTTCCGCTATCGGATTCGCACAGAATCCACGGTCGTAATAATAATCCTTGATGCCACTGTGCCATCTCTTTATTCTTTTTCCGTAGTAACAATGCTTTAAATATCGTTGTTTTTCTACTTGAATCACATAACTGATCTTATCGTTGTATAGATGAAAAACCTGCTGTTCTTCCTCAAAACTGATCTGCATTCTATTCCTCCACTCTCTCATTCTGCTTCATTTCATCGCTTGACTAAATGCATTATAACTTCCATCTCTTTTCACTTTCAATGGTAATGCAGATTAGTGAATGGTAATTTCTTGCTATTTTTTATTGATTGCTATATTATAATATCGGATATAAAAACTCAAAACTAAGATTTCTACAGATTGTTTCGTGTTGCGCCCCGCAATCTTCATTTATTTTGAAAGGAGTACTTTTTATGACAAACACAAAATCATCTGACCAACCGCCTTTTGATTCCGTCGGTTTTCATATAACCTCTGCGCTTCCCCTCCAGACACTTCGTGGAATCGGCATGCATCACATCACTTCCCATGACTATCATTGGGATAACCGAGTCCGCAAAAACTCTTATGTATTACTTCAGTACACGATTTCGGGAAAAGGAAGTTTCCAGACACCAGACCATACCTATCCTCAACAGGCGGGTGATCTCTTCCTTGTTCAAGTACCCGGAGACAGCCAATACTCATTACCCGATGATTCGGAATGCTGGGATGTTCTTTATCTAGAATTTTCCTCCGAGTGTCTCCCTCTTCTCTACCACATTCATCAATCCTGTGGACCTGCTTTCCACCTGGAAGCATCCAGTACTTTACCTGAACAGATGAAGCAGCTCTATGCTGATGCAATTTCCAATCAGTTAGCATCGGTATTTGATAATTCCAAAGCGGCCTACGCTTTTCTTTTAGATCTAGCAGATTATGCATTGGAACACCCGGCACTTTCTTCACCTCGTGTTACACTGGCCAAGAATTATCTGGATTCCAATTATTACAACACGGATCTGAACCTTGACGAAGTCGCTGATGCCGTCGGGCTGTCCAAGTATCATCTTTGCAGAGAATTCAACCATCTCTATGGAATCTCGCCCGGAAAATATCTGGCGAATCTGCGTCTTCAGAAATCCTGTGCGCTTCTTTTACAGAGCCGCCAGCACACAATTGCCGAAATCGCCTCCATGGTCGGATTTTCAAATGATAATTATTTTTGTAAGGTCTTTCGAAAAGCTTTCGGAACTACACCAACTCAATATCGGCTTCAAAATCAGAACTATGATCTTGTCCGCGTTCTCCATGATTCGCATCCCAGGATTCCATCTGATAAATAACCGCCTCATATGGTCTGAGTTCTGTAATTTTTTCCGCGGCAGGCGTATCTGCATAATTACTAAGCATGACCTGCCCAGCTCTCTTACACTGTAACTTTCTTGTCTTCTCATGAAAGTTACAGACAATCAGCCATTTTTCCTCCTCCAGCGTTCTTGTATAGATATAAAGGTCTTCATCCTCCGGGAACAGCAGTTGATAAGTTCCGTATACCATAACTTCATGTTCTTTCCGAAGCTGAATCAATTTCTGATAATGATAGAAAACGGACTCTGGATCCGCTAATGCCTGTTCTACATTGATTTCCTTATAATTTGGATTGACTCTGTACCATGGAATTCCTTCTGTAAATCCTGCATTCTTTTCGGCATTCCACTGCATCGGTGTCCTTGCATTATCCCTCGCCTTCGCCCGGATTGCATACATGGTCTCTTCCTCTGTGAATCCCGCTTTCAGGCGTTCTTGATAAATGTTCTGTGTCTCAATATCAGGGAATTCATCAATCGTCTGAAATGGAACATTCGTCATTCCAATCTCTTCCCCCTGATAGATATACGGTGTCCCCTTCATTCCATGAAGCAGTGTCGCAAGCATTTTTGCAGACAGGACACGATAGTCTCCGTCATTTCCCCAACGGGAAACGATTCTTGGGAGATCATGATTATTCCAAAATAAACTGTTCCATCCATGACCTTCTAACTCTGTCTGCCATTTGCTGAAAACACACTTCAGATCCGGCAGATAAAGTGGTTTCAAATCCCATCTTTGTCCACCCGGTTTCTTATCCAGCTGAATCTGTTCAAACTGGAAGATCATACTAAGTTCTTTTCTTGCCGGATCAGTATATAATCTTCCGATCTCCGGGGTCGCCCCCCAGCACTCACCAACCGTCATGCTGTCCCTGTGACCAAAGGTCGCTTCGTTCATCTCTTGCAGGTATTTATGAAGCATCGGCCCATTCTCTTTGATCTTCTGATCCGGTATCTTTCCAATCAGATCAATCACATCCATACGGAAACCTGCAATCCCCTGATCCAGCCACCAGTTCATCATGTCATATATTTCCTGCCTCAGCTTCGGATTATCCCAGTTCAGATCTGGCTGTTTCTTACTGTAAAAATGCAGATAATACTCATCCGTCTCCGGCGAATACTCCCATGCACTTCCACCGAAATTTGACATCAGATCATTCGGTGGCTGTCCATCTTCACCTTTCCTCCAGATGTAGTAGTCCCGATATGGATTATCCAGGCTTTTCTTTGCTTCTATGAACCATGGATGTTCATCTGATGTATGGTTCACTACCAGATCCATAATGATTTTGATATCATTATCTTGACATTTTTGTATCAATATCTTCATATCTTCCATTGTTCCAAATTCTGGGTAAACCGTACGATAATCAGAAATATCATATCCATTGTCATCCTGCGGCGACTGATAGATTGGACAGATCCAGAGTACATTGACTCCCAGTTTTTTCAGATATTCAATTTTCCCTATAATTCCTGGAATATCGCCCATTCCATCCCCATTGCTGTCCGCAAAACTCCGTGGATAGATCTGATAAACAACACTGCTCTGCCACCATTTCTTCTCCATCTTATGCCCCCTTCTTGCTTTTTTTATTTGAACCAAGTATAATACAAAAAATAAGAAGATACTTTCATTATTTTATCAAAAAATAACACAATATTATGCACCAGTTCAGCCATGCGGCTGTATAAGGACAGACTATCGTTATAAGCTCGCTTATATAAAATAGTCTGTTCTTATGCAGACATAGGGCAGACGCCCCTAAGCGAGGATTCGTCACGCAGTGTCGAATTCGAGCTGCATGGCTGAACTGTTTCACTACAAGAAAGGAGATCACTCATGTCACGTTCCTTAAAAGAGACAAATTTTCACGGAACCCCTATGTTCCCCTTACAGATTTATTCTCATAAAGATAAGAACGGTTTCTATTCCGTTACTGCCCACTGGCATGAGGAACTGGAATTTCTCTATATTGAGGAAGGAACTATGCACGGAATCATTTCTGGAACCCCTTATGAAATGAAAGCCGGTGAGTTCTATTTCATCAACTCTGGTGAACTGCATGAACTAAGCGCACACACCCATTCCCTGCATCATGCAATCGTTTTCGATCCTCAATTACTTAATTTTGATTTGTATGATGCCTGTCAGTACAATTTCATCCAGCCAATCACACAGAAGAAATTGCTCTTCCCAAACAATGTCTCCAGTGCTCTCAGTCAGGAAGAACAAGAAAGTCTCCGACAGCTTTTTCTTGAATTGATCTATAATTACCACTACCCGAAACAATGTGCACTTCTCAAAATTAAGATCTGTCTTCTACAGATTTTGGAACTCTGTTTCCGCACAGAAATTCTTATACAGAACCAGACTACCGGAAAGCAGCTCTCCTCCATGAATCAGCTGAAGGAAGTGCTTGATTTTATCCGGTCACATTACGCTGAAGAAATTACATTAAAAGAACTTGCTGACATTGCCTGCATGAGCCCGACATATTTCTGCAGATATTTCCATCAGGAGATGGGAAAAACACCGTTCGCCTTCCTGAATGAATACCGCATCAAAAAAGCTGCTATCCTTTTGGATGACAGCTCACTGTCTGTTTCTGATATTGCCATTAACTGTGGATTTGACAACATCAGCTATTTCATTCGTAAGTTCAAAGAATACCAGGGAATCACCCCCAAAAAATACAGAAGCCGGAAGATGCCAGAATAATATTTCTTTATTTGAGAAATATTCAGCAAACAAGTAGCAAGTACAACATTATAGGGATCTTTAAAAGACAAAGATGACCCAGTAAGTAGATGTAATTAAAGAAATAGTATGATATCATATGAATAACAATCGGAATTGATAAAGGAGCATCTGCATGAAACGATTATTATGTTCGCACTTTTCAAGTGTAGGAAATTTGATAAAAAAATTGAAAAAAAGGACTAATTTTTATGAACAATGTAAAAGAGAGAATCAAAATATTTTCAGGAGCGCAGCTTAAATACATCGCTTTTCTATCCATGCTTATCGATCACACAAACAAAGCATTAATCTATCCGAATTTGGATGGAGGAGCATTGAACGCTGAGAATAATTTTTTCTCAGCGTTTCCGACAACTATTTTCTTTCCTTTGACACCTTCTCACTTATTCTCTGATAGATTTCCTTTGTCTCTGCGTCATTTTCCCCATTTACAACTAATATTTTTCCATCTATGTTCATGACAACATATGAATGGCAGGAGGCATGAGTGTAGCGGATATAATCTCCGAAGATATCGTTTTTGAAGTTTCCCATAGCATACTTCAGGTTTCCAAGACCATTAGTTCTGTAACCATTATTGTTCTGCAATACATTTTCTTCATAAGAAATGCTGTCAATTTGCGAATACTCCACTGTATAATCATTCCATCCTTTTGCTTCAATGTTAAAATCACGATCATTACAACGAACCTGAATGCTTCCACAAAACAAAGTCCATATAGTAAACACAATAGTGGAAATTGCGATGATCAGATATATCACACTTTTTTTTGTATTATACTGAATTTTTAAGCCTTCTCCGGTTGCCAGCTTTTTCTTATAAAAAAGGTAGGAGTAGAGAATGCTAATGATTGCAGCTGCCATAATGCTTATAATATACACAACCAGTGCAGCCATGCTTTCCCCAAAAAGTCCACAAAGCATACATAAAATACCTGATGCCACCCATAATTTGCCGCTGAATCTATGTGTTGCATTCCAGTTTTCTTCATCCATTAAAGACCATACAACTCTTATTCCTATGGTATTATTCTGTTTCACTTTTGGCAAATAATTTCCAATAACCATAAACAGCAGTCCAGTTCCATAGTAAATTACTGCCATAAACAGATTTTCCATATCTGCACCCATATTGACCAGTCTTGTAATACCATTATAGAGTAATGTTATAATTGGTATAATCCACATCGTCATTCCTATAATCTTGCGGCTCTGCTGTCTGTTCCGGTTATCATAAAATATTATTGCCACCAGCGCACAATCCGTCACTACAAAAAACACATTTGCCCACATGCTCTGTGTACTAGTGAATCCTACTAAAACCCCGATGAGCATTACCAGAACAGAACAAATTAATGAACCTCTATATTTTTTTATCATTTCCTTCATCGTCCGATGCTCCTTTCAAATCTATAATCCACAACATGACATCTTCCAATACGGAAGTGTTTAATTCATAATAAATAAATTTTCCCTCTCTTTTATTTCGGATTAAATCAGCCTCCTTCAATATTGCCAGATGTCTGGATATAGAAGCTCCCGTTACTGAAAAATGTTCACATATCTCTCCAGCAGAAAGCCGTCCATTCTTCAATAAATTTAAAATCTCACGTCGTATTGGATCTGCCAGTGCTTTTAATGTATCCTGTATACCCAAAAATTCATCACACCCCTTTATTTAACATTTAACCTAATTGTTAAACGTATTATAATGCAAGGAATATTATGTGTCAAGAACCAGTTACTTCAAAATATGGTTGACATTTATATTCTACAGATGTAGAATATAAACAACTTCTACAAAAGTAGAAAATAATAAACAGGGAGAATGCACTATGAAGACAGGAACAGTAAAGTTAATGACACTTATCACTACGGCGGTATTGGGAACTTTTTCAGCAGGAACGGTTCTGGCAGCAGAAAATAATGACTTTTATACACAGCCGCCAGCAGATTCCGACTGGGAAAAGGCAGATACGGAAGGTACTTATGCCAGCTACACGAATGGAAGTGATTATGTAAACATTTACAAATATTCACTTGATGATGTCAATATAGCAATTGCAAAATGCAATGATACGTATGAAGCCTGCTATCAGACAGTTTATTCAGAGGGGAACAGTTTATATATGACGGTGGGATATGCAAAAGATGCAGATGATATCGGTGATGTCAGAAAATTCGTAGAATATATTTCCTATCCAGGAAATCCCTCCCTTACCAGACAGGCAGATGAAGATTCAACAGAGAATTCTGATCAGGAGGATACCGATACTTCCAATCCGGGAGGCAAGGGAGATTCAGATTCTTCCGATACAGAAGTGAATGCTTCCGCAGATAACAGTGATGGTTCAGATATTATTTCCACCTCACCACTGACATTAGTTGACAGTGATGGAAATACAATTGAGATCAATTACATTCTTCACAAAGATTATTCTTGCGAATACCGTGGAGATGATGGAATGAAATATACTGATAATGGGAATGAAACTTATACCGATGAAAATGGAAATACCTACTCAGCTCTGAATGATGACACTCATCATCTGGGACATACGTTGGAACAGCATGACCTTCAGGATGCAAACGGTAATACTGTGACGGTTACGGAAACTACAAATGGTGATTATTATTTCCAGGACGAAAATGGTACAGGATTTACGGACAATGGAGACAGGACATGGAGTGATGAAAATGGCAGCAGTTATACAGAAATAGACTGATAGTGGTCAGTAGCTGCAGGAATGGCAAGGGCATTTGCAAATTGTGCAAAAGCCCTTGCCATTTCCGTGAACCGTGGTAAAATAGAGTTATTCCTACATTTGTAGAAAATATGTAACAGGAGGTATGAAAAAGTGAAAAAAACTTACCAGAGACTTCCGGAATCAGAGCTGGATATTATGCTCGTTCTTTGGAATAATACTCCGCCGATGACCAGACCGGAGATTGAGAAAGTGATCAATATGAAGAAAAAGCTTGCATCAACAACAATTTTGTCATTGCTGACCAGATTGGAGAACAAAAATTTCGTGGAAGTGACGAAACAGGGAAAAATGAATCTGTATACACCCTTGGTTTCGCAGTCAGATTATCAGGCACATGAAAGCCAGAGTGTTCTTGAGAAACTTTATGGGAATTCACTAAAAAAGTTTGTAACTTCACTTTATCATGGAAAGAAGATCAGCTCGGAAGAAGTCCAGGATCTCAGTGAATTTCTTAAGAACCTGGAGGACAGGGAGGAATAGCAAATTATGGAGGTTCTTGTTCTGCACATTCTGAAACTGAATATTATTGCAGCAATAGTAATTTTACTGGTAAAAGTGCTTGCGACTCTGTTTAAAGGACGTGTATCAGCGAGATGGAAGTACTTTATCTGGCTGTTGATTACGATAAGCCTTTGTGTTCCGGTGCGCCTTCCGGCGAATCTGGCACTGGTGGATTTCAAAGTACTTAGAAGCAGTCAACAGAATACGCAAAACCCGAAGATAACGGATTACGCAGTCAGACCAGAGGAAAGTCAGAAGATAACAGAAACCGTATCATCTGCGAGCAATGACATGAAAAATCTGACAGAAATCCCGGAACAAAAGAGAACTGTCAGGTACGAATCAGATAAATGGCTGGGAATTGTGGCTTTGATTTTTGCTGCTGTCTGGCTGAGCGTAGCGGTACTTAAACTGACGGGAGAATTGCTGGCATATTATTTTTCTATAAGGAATCTGGAACGGATGAGTCTGCAGGTAAGTGATACGGTGAGTATTCAGATGTACCGTGCAGCGTGTCAAAAGAAGCACGTACGCAGAATACCGGAACTCAGGCAAAACGCAGGTCTTACCACACCGCTTCTTGCAGGACTTTTACATACAAAATTGTATCTACCAGCAACCGGGTATTCAGCAGAAGAAAGAAAACTTATCTTTTACCATGAACTTACACATTATTGCCATCGGGATCTCTGGTATAAGATGCTCCTTCGAATCTGTGCATCGATATACTGGTTCAATCCCTTTCTTCTTATCATGCTGAAAGAAGCGGATAAGGATATTGAGAATCTGTGTGATACAGCAGTTGTTCGCAGAGTTAATAAAAAGGAACATAAATTATATCGACAGCTGCTTCTCAGGACAGTAGCCATGGAAAATCAGATTCCATATGTGACAGCAAGTCTTAATGACAGCGAAATGGTGTTTAAAGATCGGATTCTGTATATGGTGAACATTCGGAAACTCCGCAAAGGAATTCTTCCGGGAATTCTTGTGACGCTGCTGCTTGCAGGCGGTAATCTGGTATTTAATGTCTCTGCCGGGACAGATACAGTTTCAGTAGAGACGGAGAAGTCTGGTATTGAAAAAAATGCAGATCCAGAGAAAAATAATGTACCGGATTATGCACCGTTTTCTGAAATGGTAACTATGCAGAAAGCTGCTGAAACACAGGACGAAGGAGGAGTGACAGAGAATACAGATACAGAGGATTCTGTAGACGAAGAGGAAAAAGCAGATGCGGAAACAAACGATGAACCTGCCATGGAAAACAGCGGACAGGTAAGTGAAACGACCGATGATGGAATTACCTCTGACAACAACGGGTCTGTTTCATCTTATGAAAATCTGCCAGCAGGCGTACCATATACCAGTGGATTCACTACTACTTCCGGTGTAGCATCAATTGTAGCACCGGGTGGAGGAGATGAAGAATCCAGAGTTCTTTACGATAACGGAGATGGGACCTATTCTGATTATTATGGGAGCCGATACAGTTATCAGGGAGATGGAAACTGGGCAGATGCCAATGGAAATTCATATCGTACCTGGAATGACGAAGACTATAATTTCGGAACACAGCTGGAAAAGCATGAACTCAAGGGCAGCAGCGGCACCGTTAATGTAAAAGAGACTACAAACGGAGATTATTATTACTGTGATTCAGAAGGTGTAGGATACACAGATAATGGTGACGGAACCTGGACCGATGAGAACGGAAATCTTTATGAAGAGTAAATGAAAAGAAACGTTTTCCGTAAGCAAATAAGGGAATGGAAAACATTTCTTTTTTTATAAAATGTTATATGAGATATAAAAGCTATTTTGAAATATAAGTATTTGATAAGAAAGACATTTTTATTTTACAACAAACAGATATTTTTATGATAAAATATCGGTAAAAATAATTTTGGACTGTAACAAAAGTCGTTGCAGTGTCTAAACTACATCAAATGGATACGGAGGAAGAAATGTGCGGGATCTGTGGATTTACAGGTTACAGACAGGATCAGAAGACAGTAATTGAAAGGATGATGAAAGCCATTGAGCATAGGGGTCCGGATAGTGAGGGCTCTTTTTGCAGGGAGAAGATTACGCTGGGCTTTCGAAGACTTAGTATTATTGATTTAGAAGATGGGCAGCAGCCTATGGAAAGTGCGGACGGAAACCTGCATATTGTTTTTAATGGGGAAATCTATGATTATAAGGAACTGCGGGCAGAACTTGAGGCTTCCGGCATTTCTTTCTGTACCCATTCTGACACGGAAGTTCTGGTAAATACCATTCAACAGTATGGGGAGAAGGCACTGGATAAGCTCAGGGGAATGTTTGGGTTTGCAGTATGGAATGAAAAAGAGCAGACTTTGATGCTTGCAAGGGATTTCTTTGGAATTAAGCCTGTGTACTATGCCGAAATAGATGGACACTTTGTATTTGCTTCTGAAATTAAGAGTATTCTTGCATTTCCAGGCTATGAAAGAAAAGTAAATCAGAAGGCCCTGGAGCAGTATTTGTCATTTCAATATTCTCCTCTGGAAGAGACCTTCTTTAAGGGAATTTATAAACTGATGCCTGGACATATGCTTTTATATAAAAACGGAAACTATGAAATAAAGACTTATTTCAAAACAAAGCTTACACCTGGCAAGTGGAACCGTACGACGAATATGGATCAGCTGCGGAGCCAGCTTGCAGAGATTTTAAAGGATTCGGTGAAGCACCACATGTTAAGCGATGTGGAAGTCGGCGCGTTTTTATCCGGGGGAGTGGATTCCGGTTATCTGGCTTCTTCCTCCGGTGCAGATCAGGCATTTACAGTGGGATTTGATGAGGGAGACCGATATAGTGAAGTAAACAAAGCTGCCAAAGTGGCAGAAAAAACAGGCTTGAAACACCATGTGAAAATCATATCCAAGCAGGAATTCTGGGACGCCCTTCCAGATGTGATGTATCATATGGATGAACCACTTGGGGATGCCTCTGCAGTTGCACTTTATTTTCTTTCCAAGGAGGCTGCCGGACATGTTAAGGTAGTCCTTTCCGGGGAAGGCGCAGATGAACTTTTCGGTGGATACAATATTTACAGAGAGCCTGAAGCATTAAAGAAAGTTGCCTGGATTCCGTTCGTGCTCAGACGCGCTGTCAGAAAACTGGCTGCAAAGCTGCCAGACGTGAAAGGACGGGATTTCCTTATCCGCGCAGGAATGAAAGTAGAAGAACGCTTCATCGGAAATGCATATATTTACTGTGAAAAAGAGAAAGCACAGATTTTGAAAAATAAAGTAACAGGACCTTCCACACAGGAATATTTAAGACCATTTTTTAAAGAACTTGAGTCAGAAAACAGAGGATCACTTCGAGACATGGAAAAAATGCAGTCTGTAGATCTGAACTACTGGCTTCCTGGCGATATTTTGCAGAAAGCAGATAAAATGAGCATGGCACATTCCCTGGAAGTCAGGGTACCATTTCTGGATAAAGAAGTTTTTGACTTTGCAGCAAAGCTTCCGAAAGAAGCCAAGATTGCAGCAGGTACAACCAAATATATTTTCCGTAAAGCTGTTTCAGAATTTCTTCCACAGGAAACCGATGAACGTAAGAAACTTGGTTTTCCCATTCCAATCCGTGTGTGGCTGCGGCAGGATGACTGGTATCAGATGGTAACAGATTTATTTACCTCGAAAGAAGCAGAAGAGTTTTTTCATACAGATAAGCTTCTTTTACTTCTGAAAGAGCACAAAGAGAAAAAGGCAGATAACAGCCGTAAAATCTGGACAGTTTTAACATTCCTTATCTGGTACGATAGATTTTTTACTACATGTTCGAAGTGAGAGTTGGTTATGAAACGGTAATAATACCTAAATGGATATTCACAAAGAAAAAATAGAAGATAGGTATTAAGCTTTCGTTATGAGACGGTAAAAATATAAATATACGAAAAATCCGTTGACAATGGTATTTGGGGCTTTTATAGATAAAACTCTATTTGTTTGTATAGAAACTTTCGGATTATTGGAGGAAGAGTTTAGCATGACAGATATAAAACCATTTTATATTACGATATTATTGCAGGCAATTAACAATATGTATGATGCTGGGTGTTCGATTGCAAAGAAAAAACAGGTATTTCAAGTGAATTTATTGCAGGGAATTACGTTTTGGCTTGCATTGATTGATTTGATTTCAGCAGTTTGCTTCCTTGGAAATCCACAATTGCAATCTGTGGCATCTAGGAAAGGAGTTATATTACTATCCTGTATATTTGTTGGATTTATTCTTTTGTTACTTTACAGAGAAATATTTGTTCATCTTAGCATAATTTACAGAAGAGAAAAATATAGTGCAGGTAGTAGTGTAAGAAATGTGATTGAACCAAAAGACCTTGGGATGCAGTCCGATTGTGACGATGCATGCAACTGGGATGATAAGGAGAATAATTATGATTGAAGCTGTAGCAGTACTTCTTTTTTTTATAGTTGCAGGAACTCTATGGGGGATAGTAGAAACTTTTAAATATAGGAAAAATTTTTCAAGAGACTGTGAAAACGGACAAATCTCCACTATTAAAGCGTACCGAATAAAGCGACGTGGATCCTGGCGGATTTTTGGTGACCGTATTCTAGATGAAAAATCGTTTCTGGTAATGAGGGAAAAGGAGTCAAAGTTAAAAATTCATTAATTCAATAGCGGGGTATTTTAAATGGCTGAACAAAATGTTTTTAATCTAATGCAAAACGATGAGATTGGACTGTTGTGGAAAAAGATATATCAATTACATCAAAAAACCAAAATTTATCTACTTACAGCCGAAGAAATATCAGAAAATGGGGATGCATTGATTCAGCCATTAAAAGAGCACCGGGATGCATATGATCATGTTGTAAGGATTTTTGCAAGCACAACCAAAAAAGTGCCGGAAGGATACGATTACTATTCTTATATCAAAGGAAATCTTGAGAAAGCATATGGACATGAATATCGTGCTTTTTTTGATACGGCAGACTGGCTTGCATACAATCTGCGGCATAATTTAAGAGAGCGCATAAATGCGATTCCATATAATAAAAGAAATCAATTAATCCCAAATTGCAAAGAAACAATCAAATTATTGAACCAATACCCATTTGAAATTTCTAATCTACGAAATGACAAGGATATAGTAAAAGAGTCTGACTCGGATGAGACAATAAAAGAATATGAAAATTTGCTTAGGCAATTAATAAAGTTATATAAAGAAATTGATTCAATTTGATGTTGCTACTAAAAACAATTAATAGACTGATTGATCGTCGAAAGGTATCTGTTTGTCCATATCAGTGATATGTTACTCCATAAGGATAGTTCAGGAATATGTAGAATATTACACTTGCTAAAAAATCTGAGTGCAGAAGCGGCAGACCTTTTTTACAAGTGTAATACGGTTTTTCTTTCAAGAGCGACTCAACGACTTGAATAATTGTGCGTCGCATTCTCGTTATTTCAGTGATGAGTTAGACGTGCAAATCTTTTCTAAAAAATACAAATAGAGGGAGTTTTATTGGACTAAATATTTTATAACAGCAGTTGCAGCCGGTATCTCATGATATATAAAATGAGAATATCGGCTGCTTTTCGTTATTTTTACCCCTAAAAGGTAATCTTCTGAAAACCAAAACTGTAGTTTGGATCTCAACTGAAAAAAATTAAATTTTTTTGTTACCATCCACTATTTTTTACGATATATAATATGAATGGAAATATTTTTATTCAAAAAGGCGCCTTATCTGTTGCTGGTCAGATTATGGACAGTGACTTTTATCTTAAAGAAACCCGGAGGACAACCTGTAAATGAATGATGATGAAATTATAAACCTGTTTTTGAAAAGAGATGAGAATGGAATTATAGAATTGAGTACTAAGTATCATCCCTATTGCTACAAGATTGCCTGGAATTTATTGGCGAATAGAGAAGATGCCGAGGAATGTCTGAATGATACCTGGTTTTCAGTATGGTCACAGATTCCTCCTACGCATCCTCCTGTATTGGCACACTTTTTAGGTCGGATTACAAGAAATCTTAGTATTGACCGCTTAAGGAAAAAGTTTGCAGGCAAGCGCCCGGATGTTCATATGGCAGATGTTATGGAGGAAATGGAGCAGCTAAATGTAACTTATACCGTGGAAGAACAGCTGGCGGAAAAAGAACTGATGGAAACCATAAATCGTTTTTTGGAAGAAATGTCTCCAAAGGACAGAAATATTTTTGTACGAAGATACTGGTTTTTAGATCCTGTTTCTGCAATATCCAAAAGACATCATATGTCAGCGGGAAGCGTGAAAATGAATTTATACAGAAACCGGAAAAAGCTGTTGAAACTGTTGGAAAAAGAAGGAGGACGCATATGAAAAAGTTTGATTTTTCAAAAGAATTTGGTAATATTGATCCGAAATATATAGAGGAAGCAGAGCGGGAATGGAGTGAAAAAAGGAAAACCGGAGACCAAAAGGGGGGAGCAAAGCAGCAGCTGCCTGTGTGATTGTCACCTTGGGTTCTGTTATCTTTTCTAATCCACATATCCAGGCTGCAATAAAAAATATTACATTGTCCATAGGAGAAACCCTTGGTTTCCCAAAAGGCATTGAATCTTATACGGAAGTGTTGAATACCTCTAAGGAAGACAAAGGAATTACTGTAACATTAAAAGAAGTTGTTCTGGATAATGGGGTTCTGTTAACAAAGGTGCATGCAGAAAAAACATCTTCCGGGCAAAAGGACACGGATGATGTCCAGGATGACTGGAGCTTTGCCAATACACAGCTTGACATTGATTATCAGAAAACTACAATAAATGGACAGAAAATTGAAGAATACGAAAGCGGACACCTTCTGCCATATTCGGACGAAGATTTGCTAAATACTGGACTGGATGAAAATGTCTATGATGCTGTTCTGGAATCCCGGTTTTCCCTTGATGGTGATTTGGGAGAAAATCCAGAAATACATTTGGTACTCGGTGCCTATCAAAATGAAAATCTTGGCGAAGATTATTTCGCAGAGTTTGAGTTTGATTTTTCTATTCCCCATGAGGAGCTTATGAAACAGACAGTTCATAAAAAGCTGGAAGATGTTTCTATTAAAACAAAAGAAGGAACCGTAAAATTAACAGACTTTTCCATGAATAAACTGCAAAGTATAATTACGGCAGAAATTCCGGAAGAACTTGAGGAAAAGCTGTATAATGGTAATGAGATGATGCTTATGGGGACAGACAGTAAAGGAAATCAGGTGCAGTATGAACTAAGCAATGAATCGGGGGATGGCAAACCTCACTGGAGCTTCAAAACCAGTTTCTGGGGTATGTATCAGCTGGATTCTGACGGCCCGGTTCTTTTGCTCCCGGATATTGACAGCGATTATCTGGAATTACAGCTTTATACCAGAGAACCTTACATGGCTGCAGCAGACACTGTCTGGGGTGATGACGATTTTGTAGAAATTGGTGAGACTACAGAAGCGGTAGAAGAAGTTCCGGAGGATACTTTGGAGGAAAAAAATCCGTCAGATGCAGAGGATCAGGTTGAAACTCAAATTATCGGAGGGGCAGATGCTCCCACAGAAGTAAGGCTTCAAGACGATACAGACCAGAAAGAAAATACCGACGCAGCAGATAAAACGGATGAAGATTACGGAACCGAAGAAAGCGCATATTATGATGGAGCTACAGGTGAAATCACTGCAGAATCCGGCTGGACACCTGTCGGGGATAAAATAAGGATTCAGATTAAGTAGAGAAACGTGAATCTGTTTTCAAAAATCCCATGTCAAAGAAGCTTTGCATACCTGTTTTTTCGCTGTAAAAGGTAAATTGCTTTTCATTTGGCAGAAATTTTTATATAATCCAAGTGAGAAAGCAAAACCGATTGGAAGAACAGGAGCAGAGCAATATGAATATTGGAACGCAGATACTAAAAATACGAAAAGAAAAGGGACTGACCCAGGAGGAATTTGGAAAAATATTTCATGTTACCAGACAGACTGTGTCTAATTGGGAAAATGAAAAGAGCTATCCGGATCTGCAGATTCTCATAGACATCAGCAACCGTTTTGATATTTCTCTCGATGTCTTAATAAAGGAAGATGTCAAAATGGTAAAAACCATGGATAAAGAAAGAGTGCTTGGATCATTGAAACGGGAAAAGTCTGTTATTGACTTTTTTACAGGTGCAGGAACTGGAATTGTAATTTCCTGCCTGTTTTCAGCTGATACAATGGCCAGAACGGTTACCATTGCGTTAGGCGTGGTCATGATCGGAATCGGATGGTACCGTGAAGCTAAATATG
>OLSG01001862.1_pt1 | contig 19833 bp, 20 predicted proteins | sample 1673041 | NCBI WGS metagenome assembly OLSG01 (sample SAMEA3136749, study PRJEB25190) | human gut metagenome | reverse complement strand
TCGGAGAGCCGGCGTAGCGGTACATCATGGTAACGAGCTGCTCACGGGTGATGTTGGCGTTCGGGTTGGTGCCGTCGGAAACGCCCTTGGCCTTCGCCCAGTTCATGCCCTTCTCGTACCAAGTAGCGCCGCCGGTGGTGTCCTCGCCTGCGTAGCGCGCGAGAACCGTCATCAGCATTGCACGGGTCGTGGTTGCGCTCGGCGCAAACTTGTCGCTGCCCGTGCCGCTCATCAGGCCCTTGTCGGAAACGTATTTGACCGCGTCAGCATACCAGTCGCCGGTCTTGACGTCAGAGTAAGACTTGCTCTCGGTCTGACTGCCGTTGTCGGCAACGAAGGTCGGAGTAACCGTTACCTTGCCCTCCGGCATGGTGAAGGTGTACTTGCCGTTGCCCTTGTCCGTCACTTCGACGGTATTGCCCTTTGCGTCGGTGATCGTCAGCTTGTCGAGCTTGTAGCCGTCCTTTGCCTTTACGGTAACAGTAACCGTGCTGCCCTTGGAAGCCGAGGTCTTGTCGATCGAAACCGAACCGTTATCCGACTTGGAAGCGGAAACCGTGGTGCTCGAGCCGGAGGACGAGCCGCCGCTGCTCGAATGATGCACGGTGAAGTTTGCGGTGATGGTGGTGTTGCTGTTGATGGTAAAGGTCTTCGTAGCGCCGCCCTCAACTGCCTCGCCGTTTACCGTCCAGCCGCTGAAGTCATAGCCGCTGTCTGCGGTCGCGGTGAGGGTGACTTCCGTGCCTGCTGCAACCATGCTACTCTCCAGACCGGTAACCTTGCCGTTCTTTGCGCTGGTGCTTACGCAGTACTTGTTGTCTACTGCGGACATAGTCGCAGTGTACTGACCGTTTTCTACCGGAATAACGGCAGACAGTGCAGTATTGTCAATCGTAATGCCGTAGTTCTCGAAGTGTTCGTCATCTACCTTGCCCGGCTCGTAGGTGTAAACAACCAGAGCCAGCTTGTGACCTGCCTTTACGGTGTAGTAGTTCGGCTGGAGATATACGGTGTAGTTGTTGTACGTGCCATCCTCAAGTTCGATCTCGTTCGCTGCGGAAGCAGAGCTGAAACCTGCGTCCGGGTTTGCAAGGTCGATCCAGCCGCGTGCAATAATCTTGTACTTGGAGGTAGTCGGCTTGAACTTGATTACATCGTAATCCTCAGCACCGCTGCCGACCCAGTTGACCGCACCGGTCTTGTCCTCGGTGACGCTGGTGGTGTAGCTCTGGAATGCCTCGTCAGATACGTCAACCAGCATTGCGCTCATCATCAGCGCATCACGGCTGTTGCTGCCTGCTCTCATGACTGCAATGCCATACTCATCTTCAGCGTCATATTCTTCTTCGTCCGCAACCTGATTGTCCGGATTCATGATCTCTTCATGATCCACGCCGCGCGGAGCAGCTTCGACTGCATCGAAATCAGCTGCTTCGACAGCCTGCTTATCCGGATGCTGAATCGGAGTCGCCTTGATTTTTACCTTGACCGTACCCTTGATAACGGTATCGTCCTTGACATCATAGGTGTACATTGCGCTCGCGGAGGTGGACGCAGCCGTGAACGCATCACGCCAGCTGGAAATACCGGTCATGTTGCTGTTGATGGTGGTCGTACCGGTTTCATTGTTGGTCAGAGTCAGCGTATTGGCATATGCCGATGCTTCATCCGAGGTCGGCCATGTATCCGAGGTGGACCAGCCGCCGTCAACAATGTTGCTCTGTACGGTAACGGTTGCCATCTTCTCTGCACCGTTGTCCTGGTCATACAGATAATGGCTGAACCACTTGTTCAGAATGCTGTTGTAGGTCTCGTCGCCAATCAGCAGCGAAGTCTTATGAGAATCGTAATCCGGGGTGATATGCGCGCCCTGATGCAGGAGCAGCTTGACGTCCTGACCCTTACCTTTAAATGCGTCATACATCAGCTGGAACTGCTTGGTGCGAACGTTATCGTCGTTCAGACCGTGAACAATCAGCGCCGGGCATTTGAAGTTATCATAGGTGGTTTTATCATCAGTTCTCTTACCTGCGTTGCCTGCGGTGTAGTCACGGGTTGCCCAGTGCGTGCCGTAGTCACCGTTCAGCTCAATCTGGTCATTATAAATACGGTTAAGATATGCCTGATAGGTGTCTTTGATGCTGTTCCAGTCATCTTCGTCAATGTAGCGGCCAGCGCAGTAGAAACCGAGGTTATCCGAATATGCCGGATTACTGCCAGTAGAGATACCCTGCGAGTTGGTGTACTCATACCAGCTTGCAATGCCTGCAACCGGAACGATGGTCTTAAGGCCCTTAACACCAGTGGAAGCGACTGCGAAGTCAGTCGTGCCACCGTAGGAACGGCCGGTCATAGCGACATTGCCGTTCGACCAGTCGGCTTTAATTGCAATATTGCTGGTTCTGTCGGTATAAGCAGCACGGTCACCGGTCAGCCACTCGATAACGCACTTGAATGCGTCGGTCTCAACGTCAGCGCCGCAAGTCTCCAGGCCTTCGGAACCACGGGTGCCCAGACCGCCTACCTCAACCACCGCGTAGCCTCGAACGAGGAAGTAGTCGTACCAGTCGAGGTCCTCGTAATCGTAGAACGGGTATTTAGGAGAGCTTTCATATGGACTGAGATAGTACCACTCTCCTGCCTTTGCTTTCTCGGCCGCGTCCATCGTGCTCATTTCTCCAGTGGAAACGCGCTGATACTTTGCCGAACCGTACAGGCTATTCAAGTCGTAGCCCAGATCACCCTCCTTATAGGTGAACTTGCGGTCATCGCCGTTATCCGTGCAGCCCGTAATATACGGACGTGCGTCCATAATGGTTGCAAAATTGTGATTATCCCGGTTCTTAGCTGCAGCACGGGGAATCTGCACCAGAGCCTTTACCAGATCAAGCTTGCCATCACCGTCGGTGTCGTAGTTGGTCTCGACGTAAACCGAGTAGCGGATGATGTCGCTCTTATCATTGCTGTAGCCGTCCTTGGAACGCCGCTCGTGTATGGAAAAATCGGCTGTGCCACACCGTCTACGAACAGCGGAGTGCCGTTCTTTACTGCATTGCGCAGGTTAACAGCTGCCGTGCTGTTTTCCATCGTGTGCAGCTCTTCCAGCGAGCAGGCTGCGGAACCGTCGAACTTGTCATCTGCGATGCCTACGCTCTTCGCCATAGCGATGTAGTCGCTGTCGCCGCTCGGGAACTGCGTTTCCTTCATACCGCAATCCAGCAGAATGTACTTGACCGCATCCAGCTTGGTCAAGCCGCCGCTCTGTGCCGAAGCTTCGAGCGCCGCATAGGTCGATACCTGCTGTCCGTCATCGCCGCTGTTTGCATCAACAGCGCCCGCCTGACAGGTGAACGACAGGATCATGGAAAGCACCAGCGCGATGCTGGCCGCTCTCTTCTTCATGTGTACTCCCTCTTTCGTGGTAAATATAGGATTTCTACACCTGTCTTTATCATTCAAAGATGGATATTTTACCGTTCCTTCGAATTTTAATACAAATGCTTTTTAAGCATACTCGTTTACTATGAAAATGTCAAGGAATTTTGGACAGAACAGGTGAAAAATGTCTAAAAGCCTTTTGAATTCATGTCACTCCTCTTCACAATTTCGACGTTGCAGTTCCTGAATATGCAAGGATACAATCATGGCAGCCGCATAATGACCAACAACGTTAACCGCCGTTTTCCGCATCAGCTTATGCACAGCGCAAAGGGCATTGCTGCCCTTCTGAAACCTTTCAATCGTAGTATGTTTGCTCAGATATATGTTAATCTGCTGCAGTAAATTCGATTCATCGTTTGGTTTTCGCTCGAGATCAGCAAGCAAATAATCTATAGCGCTCTGGGGCGTAAAAGAACGCAGGATATCACTTTTCAGGCTTGGACGCATTTCCTTAACGTTTTCCCATTTGATATCTTCGAATATTTCTTCTCTATCCTTGTATTCATCTTTTCGACAGTTATTTTTAAACTCATGAAACAGCTTTCTGTAATGTTCAGGCAGCAGCCGTTCCTTCCCATACAGCGGGTAATACGGTGCTGAATGAAAGAGAATATATTTCGACAAAGAAAGATACTCGAAATACTTTCCAAGGAAACCATACAGCCTTTCCGGGTAATTTTTGAGGTCTGCATCCGGATTGACGAACATCTTTTTTGTGGATACTTTCAGCTTACTCCATACGTCTGCTTTATAAATTTCAGTGAGTTTTTTATCCTGATAATATGTTGTCGGATCCGCAAGAATCCGAAAGCCCTTTATAATATCCAGCGTCTTTTTCCCATACTTCTCCTCAATCTTGCTTTCTCCATATGTTTTGTTCAGCAGATACTTTGGCAAATTTCGGGTAAGTTCTGCTGCTTGTCTATCATCCAAAGAGCATTCCTTTACGATATCCGCCGCTAGTTTTCTCACCCTGCAAAAAGGAAACGCAAACGCTATACGTCGATTGAACAAAGTGCTTTCATTCCTTTTCGATTCCTGATAGTCAAAATCTTCATAACAATCTTTTCGAATGGGAAATACAGTTCTTTTATACAGAACCAAATGTTTTACCAGCACATCCTCTACTCTCTCCAGAAGGTGCTCAGCCGCTTCGCTTATTACAAAAGTTTCATACACATTATCTGTTAAAGAGCATGAGGTATTGTACTTCAGCAGCTCCGCTTTATCGTGCTTATTCCCGTCCCCCTTGACTTTATATATAGCATTTAATACGAACAGCAGTGGCAGTACAGGGTAGATATAAGGTGTCGAAAAAACTACGTTGCACCTTGTCTTACTACAAACTGTTCTCTTCCTTACAGGCACGCCTTTGTACAGCAAATCGTCGATAGCAATTATTGATATCCTCTGTAATTTTCTTTATCAGGTTTTCTTTTCCATTATCCTCATAGTCATGCCATTTGTTGCTCGTCTCTGAACGGCTCAGCAGATGCGCCATATTACTGATTGCCTGAAACAGGTAATCATTTTCATCATGAATTTTCAACAGCAGTCTGTAGGACTTCATGTCGGCTTCATCATCATAGCTGCGCATATTAATTTTGGTAATATCTTCTTCCGTCCCCAAAACAAGTCTCATATAGAGAAACTGAAGCTCATCCGTGCTCAAGCCTTCCCTTTTGCTGGGCTCGGTCAGAAGAGCTGTAAGAATACGGAAATTTTTATCCTTGTATCCCGGAATATTACTGTTTTCAACGAATTTCGCAAATTCAGGCATCAGCTGTTCGAGCTTACGTCGAAGTTTTTTCTTCGATAAATTAGCACTTCCAAAATCAAATACGTTATCACAGAACGTTCTATCAATTTGTTCCATCATATCGTCCTTTCATACCATTGCATTAACTCGTTGAAAAGCACCAGAATTCATCTTATTTTTTTCGTTTTTCAACGAACACATCTTTTCTTCTTAGATTATACTATACCTCGTCAAGACAAAGGGATGACAAACCACGTCAGCCCTTTCACCGAGGTCAATGATGGCCACATTGATCTCCTGCATCAGAGGTCTCTCTCATGTCAGCTCATGTACCCCCCCCCGTTCCCTCACCTTCTCTCCCTGCAAAGGAGCAAGTGTGTGAACCATGTTATTTCCGGGGACAATCCCCGGAAATAAGCGAAATATAAGGAGAATATACTATGAATCATCTCAAACATTACAACCGTTGGTCAGACCCACCGCACGACGGCAAGAAGGCTGCGCGCCGCCGCGCTGTCGGCAGCGTCAACTTGTTCATTGTCCCCTCCCTGCATCCGAAGCAGGAATCGGACAAAACTGCCGTCGAGGCGCCGCCCGATGTGATCGCTGCTGACACCGCAATGGAGGAGCTGACCGATCGCCCGGCGCTTCCGGCATCCGCTGAGGACGAAGCAGCAGGCTGGGACTGGACCGAAACCAATATCGACGAATTCGAGGAGGAGTAACAAATGGAAGTTTATAACACTGACTACGCACTGTATGTTCAGGACGGCGAGCACGAGCCCAAGCAGGCGACGAATTTCACCCCTGTAATCGAAACCGCTTATTTTAATCTGGAGGGTCCGCAGGACATCCCGGCATATCTGGGCATTGAGCTGATTTTAGAGGACGGTTCCATGCGCAGACTTACCCTACCCATGACCTCAAATCTGGCACGCAGAATTGTCGCCGAAGAGCCGCGCGCCGTGCTCCTCAAGACTGGCTACGCACCTCTCATACAGAAGTACATCGTTGACCAGCTTTCCAAGGCAGGGCGTCCCGGCGAGTGCCAACGCGGTCTCTACCTGCCGGGCAATGGAACCTACCGCCTGGCGGATGATCAGCACATCACCGTGTGGAACGGACGTGTCGCAGGCTCGAGCGAATTCAAGGTTCCGTATGTAATCAAGCCGAACAGCAATTATCAGATCGTGAACCGCATAGAAAACCCAGTGCAAACCCTCGTCAACGCCCTGTTAGGGAACGATGCAGCTCTGGTTTTGCCTGTGGCCTATGCCCTGCTTGTCTCGCGTCGCGATGTTCTGAGTGGCGACACAGCGCTCTCCTTCTGCCAGGATGCCCATGTAGCCGCCCAGGCAAGGACCGCAGGTCGGGGTGCTCACGATGGCACCGGACTCGATGAAGGTCTGTACATAACCGGCGTTCAGTCGAGCGGCAAGACGACGCTTGCCCGTCGTATCTTCGGATACACGGAACGTATCGGAACCCCGGGTAAACCGGCACTTATGCTGGAGGCTGTAAGCACAGAGGCATCCGTGCGCGATACCCTTTCGGAGAATCCAGGCTGCGTCGTGATCATTGATGATCTCGCAAAGTCCTCCACGCGTAGCATCGAAGCACATCGCAGGAAGCTCGGCGGAGCCATGCTCCGTCTGGCTGCCAACGAAGGCGACTCGACTAAGAAAAACAGTTCCGGTAAGACCGATCATCACGACTGCGCTGCCGGAATTGCTCTGACGGCTGAGTTCGTGCTGGACGGCGTTTCGGAGCTCACGCGAAGCATTTTCGTGTACCTTGATAAACAGCTAAATCTGTCCGAGGACGTCCGTCCAGCTCTGATTGGAGCGATCCTTGAAGATTTTGCCGACTGGTTCGCGGATAACTATGAGCACGCCATCGAACTGCTTCATAAAATCGCTGACTCGCCGGATATTCTAAAAAATCTTCGAGTTGATGGTGCGGATGAGTTCACTGAACTGCTTACGCGCGAGCGCCGCATTCAGGACAACCTCGCTCTGCTCCAGTGGGCCTTTGTGGGTATGGTTGAGATGATCAAAGCGCGCATGGAATTGCCTTCCAGTGATGAGCATGCTCTCAACGAGAAGTTTTGGGAGGCGGTTCACCGATCTGTCCGCAAGCAGGTTACGGAATTTCGCATGATTCAATCAAAGTTCAAGGAAGGAAATATTGCTTTCCTCCTCTGCGAAGCAATCGACAGCGACGAGTTTGATCTGTGCCGCAAAAAGACGAACCTCTTCAAGCGTAATGGCATCATCTGGAAGGAGAAGAAGGGCGTCATCAAACAGGTCGGCATCAAGCAGACCGCGCTTGTCCAGTTTATCCGCAATCAGAACGGCTATCAGAACTACTCCAGCCGAAAGATTACCGACTATATGAAGGATATCGGCTGTCTGACCATAAATGAGGATAAGAGCAACACCGTCCACATCGGCAAACTCAAGGACGGCAAGCGCCCCCTACCTCGTGTTCTGCTGATTGATGTGCAGACTCTGCGTGACAACGCCGAGAAATATGAACTTTTCGCAGAACAGGCGCGCGAGTAATCCCGTTCTCAGTATAGCACCTGCGGCATCGAGCCGCAGCACAGGCGCGGTTCCGCAGGTGTCTGATACGGCGAAATCCGATTATCCTCCACCAGTCGTATATATAGTATAACAATGGAAAGAATATACAATGTCTCTGTTATCCACCCAAACCAAAGGAGGTCAACCCTATGCTCAAGTCCACACTTCCCTGCCCTCTCCCCGACATCCGCGAGGCGCGCATTGACCCGACCCTGCCGGTGAACGAGCGGCTGCGCCTGTTCGCCGCCGCCATCGGCGATCCGCACCGCTTCCGCGTCGGCGACACTGAGGTCGAGGTACTGTTTGACGACAGCGCGCCCAGCCTGCAAGCCTGCCTGACCGGCATGTGCAGACAGCTGCAATAGTGTCAAAAACCGGATAATATATCTTGAAACTTGCGGTACGCTGCGCGCTGTGGTACAATAAATGTGCAAACACAGTCATCAGCGTGCCGCCTGTTTTTTGGAAGGAGGCACCTCAATGGCTCGAAAAAGTAAATATGGACAACCGTCCGCAAAATTATCCACAACCCTGTGGGCACCCGCACTCTATATTCGTCTCTCACGTGAGGACGGCGACCGCGAAGAAAGCAACAGCATCGCCAGCCAACGCGAACTGCTGACCGAGTTTGCAAATACGCAAACCGACATGGCTGCGCCCCGTCTGTATACCGATGACGGCTACACCGGCACGGATTTCGACCGGCCGGACTTTCAGCGCATGCTCAATGACCTGCGCGCAGGCATCATCAACTGCGTGATCGTCAAGGATCTGTCACGTTTCGGCCGAAACTATGTCGGCGTCGGCGAGTATCTGGAACACGTTTTTCCCCTGCTGAACGTGCGCTTCATCTCGGTCAGCGATAACGTGGACAGCTACCTCGACCCGCGCTCGGTGAACAATCTCGTCGTACCGTTCAAAAACATCCTCAACGATGAATACGCCCGAGACATCTCGAACAAGGTCCGCGCTTCGCTTGACCTGAAGCGCCGCCAGGGCAAATTCATTGGCTCGTTCGCGTCCTACGGCTACCGCAAAGACCCCGACGACCACAGCCGGCTGCTGATCGACGAGGCGGCCGCCGCGGTCGTGCGCGATATTTTCAACTGGTTCATCGGCGGAACGAGCGTACTCGGCATCGCAAAGCGACTGAACGAACAGGGCATCCCGAATCCATCCGCCTACAAGCGGCAGCAAGGCATGAACTACCGCCATCCGACCTCGGACAAGCTAGACGATCTGTGGCCGGACAGCTCAGTGCGCCGTATCCTGCGCAATCCGCTGTACACCGGCACTATGGTGCAGGGCAAAAATCGCACGAAAAGCTACAAGCTACATGTTAGCGAGGCCGTTCCTGAGGAAGACTGGATCACCGTTGAGCAGACACATGAGGCCATCATCCCCATCGAACTGTTCGACAAAGCACAGGCGCTTTTTGAGCGCGATACGCGCACCGCACCGGCGCAAAAGCAGGTCTACTTGTTCTCCGGCTTTCTTCGCTGCGCGGACTGCAGCAAGGCAATGAACCGAAAACTGATTTCCCAGCCGCATCGCGACTATTATTACTATATCTGCTCGACGTTCAAGAAGCAGCACAGCGGCGCCTGCACCAAGCACACCATCCGCAGCGACCGTCTGGAGCAGGCTGTGCTCGAGACGCTCCGCAGCCAGATTGCTCTGGCGGTCGAGATGGATGAACTGATTGCCGAGATCAACCGCAGCGGCACGCGCAGCCGTTCCGCAGACCATCTGCAAGCCGAGCGGGCACAGCTTACAGCCGAGCGCGAACGCATTGAGCAGATGAAGCTGTCCCTGTATCCGGACTGGAAAGCCGGAGACATCTCCCGCGAGGAATACCATCGGCTGAAAGAGCAGTTCGAGCAGCAGCAGGCCAAGCTGGACACGCGCCTTGCGTCCCTGCAATCGCGCATCGACGAGGTGCAGAACGGCGTGAACGAGACCAACTCGTTCCTGTCGCAGTTCGTCAAATACCGCAGCCTGCAAACGCTGACGCGCGAGGTCGTTGTTGAGCTGATCGACATGATTTATGTACACGAAGGCGGTAAAATCACGATAAAATTCAAATTTTCGGATGCCTATGCGGCAGCACAGGACTATATTCAAAAGCACGGAAAGACCGCATAGTCCTAAAACTCCATCTTCCCCCGCTGCTGCCGACACCCTTTCCGCGCTGTTGGAGGATCTCGGCGCACAGCCGCGGGACTTTGACTGCATCGTTACCGGCGACCTCGGTCACATCGGTGCGGACCTTCTGCTGACGCTGCTGCGCGGCGACAGCATCGACCTGTCCCCGGTCTACTCGGACTGCGGCAGTCTGATTTTCGGTGACGAGCAGGACGCGCATGCAGGCGGCTCGGGCTGCGGCTGCTCAGCGGCAGTTCTCTGCGGACCGCTGCTGCGCGATATGCATCGCGGCAAAATCCACCGGCTGGTGTTTGCGGGCACGGGTGCGATGATGAGTCCAACCTCGGTGCAGCAGGGACAGCCAATTGCGGGCATCTGCCACGCCGTCGTGCTGGAAAGGAGCGAAGCATGAACTACCTGAACGCTTTCTGGGTCGGCGGACTGATCTGTGCGCTGTGTCAGGTGCTGATTGACAAAACCAAGCTGACACCGGCGCGTATTCTCGTTTCGCTGGTGGTGCTCGGTGTTATCCTGCAGGGGCTCGGCTGGTATCAGGCAGTTGTAGACTACGCAGGTGCGGGCGCGACTGTGCCGCTGCTCGGCTTCGGATACTCGCTGGCGAAAGGCGTCGCCAAAGCAGTTGCGGAGAGCGGTCTGCTCGGCGTGTTCACCGGCGGCGTGACCGGTGCGGCAGGCGGTATTGCCGCCGCGATCGTGTTCGGCTGTCTGTTCGCGCTGCTGTCCAGACCGCAATCGAAGTCGTAAAAAATAACACTCCCGCTCGGAATCCACCTTCCGAACGGGAGCGTTTTTGCAGCCAATTCTTTCTTTATCCGATCACGCAGATCACGGTCATTACCATGGCGCATACCACCGCAGCCGCGCTGACAGTGCGTACCTTGCTTACCACGCCATCGGCCTGCTGCCGGTCTTCACCCAACAGCCATGCCGGTCGGAAATAGAACAAGATACCGAGAACGAACAATACGCCTATGCTGACCCAGTCATAGATTTGCATTTTCAATGCCCCATTTCTTCATTTCCGTAACCCAATACTCTCTCTTCATTTCTCTCTCCCGCTTCCGTCTGCCGAAAGCTGCGGCACTGACCGACCGGCTGCAATCCGTCGGTATCTGCCGCTCACGCACCTGCGTCTGTATACGCGGTGCGGACCTGCTCATCGCCTGTCTCTGCAGGTGATTCTTTTTTATCAGGTTGATATTATTTTATCACACCCTGCTGTAAATCTCAATGTTTCTGCGGCTTTACAAAACACTTTCTCCGATTTAACCAATTTCTTTTTTGTGTTTTTGGCAGGAACCCTTTATTTTTGTGCACTTTATCTGTATCTATCTCCTTGCTTTATTGCATATTTTCGAGTATACTAAGAAAACCGAACTTTATCCCGCAATCGGGAAGGAGGAACTTTTCCAAATGCTGTACTCCAAAAACAAAAAGCGCGGCTTCACACTCGTGGAGCTGATCGTCGTGCTGGTGATTCTGGCGATCCTCGCGGCACTGCTTATTCCGGCACTGACAGGATATATTGATAAGGCAAAAAAGGATCAGGTTATCGCGGAAACGCGAATGCTGCATGAGGCCGTGCAGACGGAGATGTCCGAACTATATGGTTCTTCAAATTGGAAACTTAATTTCAACACCACACTTGCAAACAGTACAGGCACAGTAATTGGCAATAATCCTAATGGTTATGATTTGAAGGCCAACTACAATAAAATTGCAAAACTTTCCGAAGTACCTTGTCTGCAGGAAGGCGGTTCTGGACATTTTCTCGTTCTTATCAATAGCAAGGCACAAATCCACGCGATTATTTATCATTCCGACCGCGGCTATCTCGGTCTTTACTTTAGTGATACCAACCAATATAGTGCCTATAAAATTGGCGAAACCGCCGAAGGCGGTAAAATAAGCGATAACCTGTTCAATGATTATTATAGTTCGGTTTATTATAATGCCGCCGTTGATGCCGTGCCCGACTCCAACGGCAATTACAAAGACGACAGCTATTATTGGTGGTCTTGTACCGGCATCCGCGGATTGTTAGGTGTCGGCAAACACACATATCCTTTTGACAATTAACAAAACCCCCGCCAGTGGCGGGGATTTTCCTCTTTTCGATCTTGTTTTCGATAACAGGATACCACACGTTCCCCGCATTATCCGTCATTACGGCAACGCCTTAGAGAAAAACTGCATTCTCCTGACGGAATTCGGTCCAGAATTTCTCGAGCATAGCGGTGTGCGACAGGAAATCCGGATCATCGAATTTCTTTGCACCGCTCGGGCAGTAGGTCGTGCAGGCACAGCATTTAATACAGGTACCCGGAATATTAGACGGGTCGTTCGGGTCGATCGCACCCATCGGGCAGATTTTTGCACACAGACCGCAGTGCTCGCACAGCACCATCGCCGTAGTCGGCTTGGCCTTGAGGAACTTTGCGGGCGTTTTGTCAGTCTTGAGCGGCGTGTAATAGGCTGCCTGCGCGTCACCCGGTACCTTCGGCGGCTTGATCTCTCCCCCGCTTCTCAGCTTGAGTGCCGCACCTTGCGCCAGCATACGCAGCTCACCGAGGTCAGCCGCGTCCGGACGGCCTGCCGCCAGCTTGTCCGAGAATACATGCCGGCACAAAAAAGCGCCGCCTGCCGCCGGTTTGAAGTTGTTTTTTGTCAGCAGCTCGCACATTTCGGCAAGCGCGTTGTCATACGCTCTGCCGCCGTAGGTGACGAGCGCCACCGCCGGTGTACCCTCACCGTGCAGGCAGCGAGCAAAGTCCGGCGAAATCTTGTTCGGCAGCCGACCGGCATACACCGGACAGCCGAATACGACCAGCTCATCCGGGGCAAACTGATACTCCTGCGCACGGTCAGACGGCGTGTTGAGTGATATGTACCGGCACTCTGCCTTAAACAGACGCGCCAGTTCATCCACCGTTGTTTCAACAACGGTCTTTGTGCTTCCTGCCGGACTGAAATACACACCCGTAACTTTTTTGATATCCATATTCTTTTCGCCCTCCGTCTTACGATTATTCTACAATTTCAATACGAAATACGTTGATCGTGTCCACATCGGGGCAGCAAAACACCGCCGTGCCGTCCTCCTGCCCGGGAAGATGACCGCCGTAACGCAGAATGTCGATGTACGGGAACGCAACGTGCATCGCCATCGGGCAAAGCTGCCCGCGCTCGGTGTCGAAGTCGAAGCTGTCACCGATTTTGTGTCCGCGGTGACAGCCGTGCTTGCCTTTTCGATCGATCAGCGTAATTTTGATCTTGGGTCTGCTCATTTGCGCCACGGCTCCTCACCCTGATGCAGAATTTCCATCTGGCACAGACGCATCGCATTCAGCGCAGTATCGTGCGACTCCGGCGTGACGCACGCGCAGAGTGCCGCGTCAATCACAATATTCGCCTCTGGAAATGCCGCCTTGCACAGCATGGCGTTGGAAATCACGCAAATGCCGGTGCATACGCCGACAAATTCAATTTCCGTCGGCGGTTCCGGCAGCGCGCGGAGCATGTCCGTCAGGGCCACCGAGCCGAACGTCGGCTTGCGGATGATGCGGGACGCCGGAATGCCGTCCACAGCGGCAGCAATGGCATTGTCCAGTGCATGACCTTCCGTTCCTTCGATGCAGTGCGGCACCGGCAGATGACGCCCTTCGTTTGTCTCCATATAGTTCGGCTGGTGGGTGTCTAGCGTGACAAACAGGTTCTCACGCGGTGTATTTTTTGCCTTCTCTGCCACATAGGGCACGATGGCGCGCGCTTCAGCCGTACCGAGAGGGCCGCTGATAAAATCCTTCTGCATATCCACTACGATAAGAATTTTCATAAATTACGGTTCTCCTTTGTGTAGTGGTTATAGTATAGCACCTTTTGCGGGGTTTTCAAACGAAAATTGCGTGAACAGCGGCACGCGCTGTCCGAGGCACGCGACCCGCGAAGCGATACGTTCCCTCTGGGCGAGGATTTCTCGGCACCCGCTGTCCGGTGTGCCCGAAACGCGCAGGCGGTTCGCCTATCTGAGCGAGGTGTTGCGCCGCGGTACAGCGAGACGTTGCGCCGTCCGGCGCGAGGACAAAAAGGAAGGGACACCCATGGTTTCCCTTCCTCTTTGAACTCCTGCCTTTCCTTCAGAGGGCTTGGGCGCAGATGGTAGACTGCGTAAGCTACACCGCAAGGGAAACGGGTGGTCAAAGAGGGTAGAAACCGTAGGTGTCTACCCTTTTTGTTCCCGCGCCGGACGGCGCACGTTCCCCGCACGCCGCAGCGTGCGAAATCTCTCGCCCAGAAATGGCGAACCTCTTTACCCGATGAAATCCTCCACCCGGTCTGCCGCCCTGTGCATCGCATGCTCCGCCTTATGCGCCGCGTGCTTGGCATTCCGCCGCATCGACGGATTGAGCATCGCGCCGGCCGTTACCATCGAAACCACCGCGCCTGCCATCGCTCCGGTTGCAATGCCGGAAACAAAAGGTGAAATTCGCATAAAAGATCTACCGCCTTTCATAAAGTTTATAGAATCAGTATGCCCGCTCGTCCCTCAAATTTTACACAGCAAAAAATTGCTTGTTTGGCACAATCGACTATTTACAATCGCATGTTCATATTATATAATATATCTAACAATCCGCCTTTAAGGTGCGGCCCGTGAGCCGCGCAAGGCAGAAAACAGTGCATACGCCGTCAGCCGTAAGACAAGGGGGACAGGTGTAGTATTCGTGCGGCTTTCTGCTAATTGTTGTGGCGGAGAGTCATTTTTTTGCATTTTTGAAGGGAGGCGGCAGATTGACCGAACCGAAGATCATACTCGATCAGGATGGCATTCGCCGTGCACTGACCCGCATTGCGTTCGAAATCGTAGAGAAAAACAAGGGCGCGGAGCACCTGCTGCTCGCCGGTGTGAAAACACGCGGTATCTATCTGGCGCAGCGCATTGCTGCCAAGCTGGGCGAGGTCGAAGGCAAGGCACCTCCTGTGCTCGAGCTGGACGTTACGCCGTGGCGCGATGACGTGCCGCGCACGGACGCTCCTCTGCCCGATCTCGATCCGCGTATTGCAGGCGCGACCGTCATCATCGTGGACGATGTGCTGTACACCGGACGCACCGTGCGTGCCGCCATCGAAGCCATCTCTCACCGAGGACGCGCCGAGCGCATACAGCTGGCTGTGCTGGTCGATCGCGGTCACCGCGAACTGCCGCTGCGGCCGGATTATATCGGCAAAAATCTGCCTACCGCGCGTGATGAACGCGTTTTTGTCCGCCTGACCGAAGTGGACGGCGAAGACAGTGTAAACATACAAGCTCGCAATCCGTAAAACAACATCGCACCTGAGAAAGGAAGAACCGAATGTCTATCCAAACCTTAGTAGAAAAGATCAAGGAAAAGGGCAACCCGACCGTAGCCGGCCTGGACGCTCGACTGGAGTACATCCCGCAGCATATTTCGGGACGCAACATGATGCTGCACGGCGAAACGCTGCGTGCTGCCGCTGAGAGCGTCGTAGCCTTCAACTGCGGCCTGATCGACGCACTGTGCGACATTGTTCCGGCCGTAAAGCCGCAGGCTGCGTATTACGAGCTGCTCGGCTCCTACGGTGCGATGGCGCTCAAGGAGACCATCGACTACGCACACGCCAAGGGCATGTACGTTATCGGCGATATCAAGCGCAACGACATCGGCGCGACCGCGACCGCTTATGCAGAGGCTTACCTCGGCAAGACCCGCGTCGGCGATACCGAGATCGCACCGTACGGCTGCGATTCGGTTACCGTAAACGGCTATCTCGGCACCGACGGTGTAGAGCCGTTCCTCAAGGAGTGCCGCAGCCGCGAGAAGAGCCTGTTTATGCTGGTAAAGACCTCTAACCCGTCCTCCGGCGAGCTGCAGAACCGCGACATGGAGGGCAAGCCGCTCTACGCCCGTATGGCGGAGATGGTAGCAAAGTGGGGCGAGGGTCTGGATACGCCGTGCGGCTACAACCAGATTGGCGCAGTAGTCGGCGCGACCTACCCGGAGGAGCAGAAGATCATCCGTGAGCTGCTGCCGAAGAGCTACTTCCTCGTACCGGGCTACGGCGCACAGGGCGCGACCGCAAAGGACATCGCCAATGCGTTTAACGACGACGGTCTCGGTGCTATCGTAAACTCCTCCCGCGGCATCATGTGTGCATGGAAGAAGACCGGCAATAACGGCGAGGACTATAAGGAAGCCGCCCGCGCAGAAGCCATCCGGATGCGCGACGACATCGTAAACGCCATTAAGTAATTGAAAATGGAGAATGGAGAATGGAAAATGAACGCTGCGGCTTCACTTTCCGTTCCCCGATTCTCCTTACTCGTATAAAACAGAGTGGAAAATCGAAACACATAATTCTCCATTTTCCATTCTCAATTCTCAATTTTTCAAAATGGGAGATACAAGAATGAAGAAAGCATACTTACTGCTGGCGGACGGCACTCTGTTCGAGGGTACCGCAGTCGGCTACGAAGGACAGAGCATCGGTGAGGTCGTATTCAACACCGGCATGGCAGGCTATCAGGAGGTTCTGACCGACCCGTCCTACTACGGTCAGGTCGTTACCATGACCTACCCGCTCGTCGGCAACTACGGCATCAACTTTGACGACTACGAGTCCCGCAAAAGCTGGGTTTCCGGCTTTATCATGCGCGAGATGTGCGAATACCCGTCCAACTGGCGCTGCAAGGTAACGCTCGACGAGTACCTCAAGGCGCAGAAGGTTGTCGGCCTCGCCGGCATCGACACCCGCCGTCTGACGCGCAAGCTGCGCGGCGAGGGCGTCATGAACGGCGTCATCTACACCGAGGGCTTCGAGCCGGACGAGCAGACCATCGCAGAAATGAAGGCTTACGTTGTCAAGGATGCGGTCAAGACCGTTACCTGCGACGAGAACATCGTTTACCCGGCTGAGGGCGAAACCAAGTACCGCATCGCGCTGTTCGACTACGGCGTAAAGTACAACATCGAGCGTGAGCTGTGCAAGCGCGGCTGCGAAGTCACCGTCGTTCCGGCGTACACCAAGCCGGAGGAGGTTATCGGCAAGTACGACGGCGTGATGCTGTCCAACGGCCCCGGCGACCCGGCGGAGAATGTCGAGATCGTAGCAAACCTCAAGGAGCTGCTGAAGTCCGATATGCCGATCTTCGGCATCTGCCTCGGTCACCAGCTGCTGGCACTGGCTATCGACGCAAAGACCACCAAGCTGAAGTACGGCCACCGCGGTGTCAACCATCCGGTAAAGGACATCGACGCGGACCGCACCTACATCACCTCGCAGAACCACGGCTATGCCGTTGTAGGCGAGTCGGTTGACCCGCAGATCGCCCGCGTGCGCTATGTCAACCTGAACGACGGCACCGTTGAGGGCCTCGAGCACATCGGCCGTCCGGTATTCACCGTTCAGTACCACCCGGAGGTATGCCCCGGCCCGATGGATACCTCGTATCTGTTTGATAAGTTCATCGAAAATATTGAAAAGTCGAAAGGAGGCGCTCAGTAATGCCGCTGCGCAAGGATATTCATAAGGTAATGGTACTGGGCTCCGGCCCGATCGTTATCGGTCAGGCTGCCGAGTTCGACTATGCAGGCACGCAGGCGTGCCGCGCACTGCGCGAGGAGGGTCTGGAGGTTGTTCTGGTAAACTCCAACCCGGCAACCATCATGACCGACAAGGCTATGGCGGACAAGGTTTACATCGAGCCGATGACCGTCGAAGCCGTTCAGGAGATCATCAAAAAGGAACATCCGGACTCTCTGCTGCCCAACCTCGGCGGTCAGACCGGTCTGAACCTCGCCATGGAGCTGTGCGAGAACGGTTTCCTTGATAAAATGGGCGTAAAGCTGCTCGGCGCTAATCCGACCACCATCGCAAAGGCAGAGGACCGCCAGATGTTCAAGGACACCATGGAGAAGATCGGCGAGCCGATCATCGCCTCCAAGGTCGTTCACACGGTCGAGGACGCGGTCGATTTCACCCGTGAGATCGGTCTGCCGGTCATCATCCGTCCGGCGTACACGCTCGGCGGCACCGGCGGCGGCATCGCCTACACCTGGGAGCAGCTGCGCGAGATCGCGGCCTCCGGCATCATGTACTCCCGCGTTGACGAGATCCTTGTCGAGAAGTGCATCGCCGGCTGGAAGGAAATCGAGTACGAGGTCATGCGCGACCACAAGGGCAACGCCATCACCATCTGTAACATGGAGAACGTTGACCCGGTCGGCGTACACACCGGCGACTCTGTCGTAGTTGCGCCGTCGCAGACCCTGTGCGACAAGGAATATCAGATGCTCCGTACCTCCGCGCTCAACATCATCACCGAGCTCGGCATCGAGGGCGGCTGCAACGTGCAGTACGCGCTCAACCCGGAATCCTTTGAGTACGCCGTTATCGAGGTAAACCCGCGTGTTTCCCGTTCCTCCGCACTGGCTTCCAAGGCGACCGGCTACCCGATCGCAAAGGTAACGGCAAAGATCGCGGTCGGCTACGGTCTGGACGAGATCTCGAACGCCGTCACCGGCAAGACCAAGGCCTGCTTCGAGCCGACCCTCGACTACTGCGTTGTCAAGTTCCCGCGCTGGCCGTTCGACAAGTTCGTCTACGCGGACAACACCCTCGGCACCCAGATGAAGGCCACCGGTGAGGTCATGGCCATCGACAACACCTTTGAGGGCGCGCTGATGAAGGCCGTTCGCGGCTGTGAGATCAAGCTGGACAGCATGATCGCGCCGCGCATCCAGAAGCAGTCGGATGCAGAGATCAAAAAGGGCGTGGCCCGCACAGACGATCAGCGCCTGTTCCACATCTGCGAGGCGCTGCGCCGCGGCATCATGACCATCGACGAGATCCACGAGATCACCACGATGGACGTATTCTTCCTGCACAAGTTCCAGAACATCATCGACATGGAGAAGGAGCTGGCGTCCGCCGAGAAGATCGACTCCGACCTGTACATCCGCGCCAAGAAGATGGGCTTCCTCAACAAGACCATCGAGCAGCTCTCCGGCAAGGACATTTCCGATGTCAAGCGTCTGCCGGTCTACAAGATGGTAGATACCTGCGCTGCGGAATTCCAGGCCCAGACCCCTTACTTCTACTCCACCTTTGATGAGGAGAACGAGGCAGAGATCTTCCTGGAGCGCAACAAGAACGACAAGAAGAAGGTCCTGGTATTCGGTTCCGGCCCCATCCGGATCGGACAGGGCATCGAGTTCGACTACTGCTCGGTACACTGTGTCTGGGCGCTGAAGGAGCACGGCTACGAGGCTGTCATCATCAACAACAACCCCGAAACCGTATCCACCGACTTCGATACCTCCGACCGTCTGTACTTTGACCCGCTGACCCCCGAAGATGTGGACAGTGTTCTGGAGATCGAGAAGCCCTGGGGTGCTGTGGTACAGTTCGGCGGTCAGACCGCCATCAAGCTCACCAAGCATCTGCAGGAGAAGGGCGTGAATATCCTGGGTACTTCGGCAGACAGCATCGATGCCGCCGAGGACCGGGAACGCTTCGATGAGGTGCTGGAGCAGTGCGGTATCCCGCGTGCCAAGGGTACCACCGTATTCACCACCGAGGAAGCAGTCAAGGCTGCCGACGAGCTGGGTTATCCGGTGCTGCTGCGTCCGTCCTATGTACTGGGCGGTCAGAATATGATCATCGCCTATTCCGAGTCGGATGTCCGGGAGTACATGGGCATCATCACCTCCCATGAGATCGAGAACCCCGTCCTGGTGGACAAGTACCTCATGGGTACCGAAGTGGAAGTCGATGCCATCTGTGACGGCAACGACTATCTGATCCCCGGCATCATGCAGCATATCGAGCGTGCCGGTATCCACTCGGGCGACTCCATCTCGG
>OLSG01001855.1_pt1 | contig 19907 bp, 15 predicted proteins | sample 1673041 | NCBI WGS metagenome assembly OLSG01 (sample SAMEA3136749, study PRJEB25190) | human gut metagenome | reverse complement strand
GTGGTTGATACGTTGCCGGTCAAAAAGTCGAGTTAATTACTGACAGCTATACTAGTCCTCTTGCATCCCTGATAAAAGGAAGCAGCGATCCAATCGAAAGTGCCAGCATACCATTCAGCAAAAAAACGCTGTAGTTGCATAAAAACTGTTTCTTTTTTATTTTATCCTGTAAAAAATCCATCTGTTTCTCCTCACTCATTATTTTCTTCGATAATCTGTTCGATCACGTCCATGTAGTCCGCGCAATACTTTTCATACACGCCCATGACCGCCTCCTGAAAACGCTTTTTTTCTGCCGCAGAAAGTTCTACCACTTCCACACCCTGTTTCAAAGCGATCTCCTTAGAATCCGCCTCACGTTCTTTCCACAACTTTCTCTCATACAGCGCAGATTCTTTTGCGCACTCTAAGATCATCTGACGGTCATCTTCCGAAAGCTTGTTCCATGTATGTTTCGAACAGATCTGCATCTCCGGTATCCGGTTGTGTTCATCAACTGTATAATATTTCGCCACCTCATAATGATTCATCGCTTCATAAGAAGGCCAGTTATTCTCCGCCCCGTCCACCGTTCCGCGCTCTAATGCGGAATAAACATCCGCATAGGGAATCGGCAGTGCCGTCGCGCCAAGTGCCTCCACCATATCGACCATCACCTCCGATTCCTGCACACGGATACGCATACCTGCCATATCCTCAAGACAGGTGATCGGCTTTTTAGAATTATAAAAATTTCTTGCTCCCGCATCATACCAGGAAAGGCCAATCAGTTCGCTTTTACTTACTTTCTCCAAAAAGTCACTACCGATCCTGCCATCTAACACTTTCCACATATGATCCGAATCAGAATACAGATATGGCATCTGCAAAACATTTAATTCCGGTATGTACTCTGCTAACTGCGACAGGGAAACCCTTGCAAAATCAATGCCTCCATACTGCATCTGTGCGATCACACCGCTCTCTGCACCAAGTTCCCCTTCTGCCTGAACTAAAATCTTTATTCTTCCGCTGCTCTCCTTCTCGACCAGCTCGGCAAACTTTTTTGCCCCAAGTGTTGTCGGATAATCCTCCGTCTGGTTCTCCGCATAGGACAGGACAAATTCGGGAGCTCTCACGCTGCGCAGCCTGTGATACAGAAAAAATCCAGCGGTCAAAACCACTGCGGCAAACAAGATCAAGATTCGTCTTTTTTTCATTTATCCCAATCCTCCGGCAGTGTTCCCTTTGTTCATCTGTTTTAAAATCTCCATGCGGTATTCCGTAGGAGTACTTCCCATGGCACGCTTAAATACTTTTGTAAAATAATTTGAATCCCGGTATCCCACATTTACGCTGATATCTTTTACATTGATACGGACATCGGCAAGAAGCTGCTTTGCCCTCTCCAGCCGGTACTCAGTCAGATATCCAATGAAACTTTTATCAAAACACTGTTTGAATATTTTGCAGAAATAGGCGTCTGAATAATTCATCTCCTCCGCTACACTCTGTAAAGAAATATCTTCTTTATAGTGCATGTCAATATACTGTCTGATATTTTCTGCCACAGCGCTCATCCTGACATTGCCATTTTCCAGTTCTGCATCCTTCTTTTTTTCCTGCATATCCACAGGCTTTTCCCGGACATTTTTCTGCGATCCATCTGCCTTTTCCTCAAGCAGCCGTATTGCTTCCTCAAGCACCGCCACCAGTTCTTCCTCAGTCCCTGGTTTCAGCAGATAATCCAGTGCATGTACGGAGATCGCACGTTTTGCATAACTGAATTCATCAAATGCAGTCAGAAAAATAATGCTGCAATCCCTGTCTTCCTCCCGGATCTGCTCCGCTGCCTCCAAACCATTCACACCCGGCATCTCAATGTCAAGCAGCGCGATCTTACAATCTTTTTCTGTAAAAAACTTTGCCGCCTCCCTGCCGTTTACGGCTTCCACAACTTCTAACTGTCCGGAAAAATATTTTTTTATCGTTCTCCCCACAATCATTCTCTCTATCGGCTCATCGTCCGCCACCAACACACGGTACATCATGCTCCCCCACTTCCTTATGTCTGATCTGTATTTTTACCACAGTCCCCACATCTTTTTTACTGTAGATTTCTACATTTCCATCCTGATACATTGCACGGATCCGCCGGAAAATATTGCCAAGGCCAATGCCTGTCTTTCCATCTTCTTTTTCCAGTTCTCCCCGCAGATGCATAAGTGCTGCTTCGTCCATTCCAAGCCCGTTATCCCCAATGGTAATAAACGTAAATCCATCTTTCTGCCAGATATGTACCCGGACAGTCCCACCTTCTTCTTTTTTCGAAAGTCCATGAATGATGGCATTTTCCACCAGCGGCTGAAATGTAAATGCCGGAACAATGACTTTATCTGCATCCACGCTGCAATCCTTTCGGTATGTGATTCTGTCTCCGAAACGCATCTGCTGCAGATACATATAATCTTCCATAATTTTTAATTCCTGTGACAGGCACACCTCCGTGTCCTGATTTTTCAGGTTATAGCGGAAAAGTGCCGACAATGCACGGATCATTTTTTCAGTAGTTTCCGCTTCCTCAAGGCTTGCCATTCCACCGATGACATTTAAGGTATTGAACAGAAAATGCGGATTGATCTGGCTTTTTAGAAGTTCAAGCTTTGTCATCTCCAGACGCTTTTCCGTCTCTAACTTTTCAAGCTCCTCCTCATGCAAAAGATCTAAGGTCTTTCTTTTTTCCTCCAGTGCCTGAATGTACTCTCCTGTGGCGTATTTCATTTTATTGAACGCCCGGACCAGTTCACCAAGCTCATCCTTGTTGTCCACCTCAACATCCCTGATAAAGAAATCATTTGCAGCAATTTTCTGTGATGCATGTACCAGTTTAAAAATCGGTGCCATGATCGTTTCTTTCATCAGTGCCGCCATCTCTGCAATTCCAAAAAGAAGCAGGATTCCTGCAAAAATTACCACCAGCGGAACACTGATCAGTGTCGGAACTTTTTTCTGGTACGAAACATCTCCCTCCTCGATCGTATAATTCATAAGTGTTCCGGCATAATCTTTTAAGTAGTCCTGCATGTCATAAACTTCATACAGCCTGCTGACATAATCTGTCACATTATCTTCCATGGACAGGATTGCATCTCTTTTAGTGCAATAAACTTCATAGCTGCTGCGGATCGACCATGTTTTTGCATAGCGGAGTTCCCCGATCCTGCGATACTGGAATGGCAGATCATAAACCGCATGTTTTGTACGTTTCATGGAACGCTCTAACGCTTCTTTTTTCTCCGTATCCGGATTTCTCATATAGCTTTCAAACAGTGTGCTCTCCTGCTCTAATGCCTGGATCAGTTCACTGCACTTTGCATTGTCCTGCAAAATACCATTAAAATCGGTCAGTGAAAACCGGACAACCCAGACATTAAAAACAACGGAAAGCAGGATGGTCACACAGACCATCCCGGTAAACACTGCTATTTTCTTTTGAATGGTAAGCTCCTGCCACCACTTTTTTATCCTTTTCTTCAAGCTGTTTGTCCCATCCTGCTTCTTTCTCCATTTAGCTGTCTGATCTGCCAGCCCGCATACACTAATTCGCCTCTGCGATCCTTTCTTTTGCAAATGCAAAAAATGGTTCTTTCTGTGCTCCCAAAATACGGTTTGTAAGCATATATCCATGTCTTGCATCGGAAAAAACGATCATCATGCCAGGCTCGTTTGCCACCCGCAGCTTTTTCCATCCAATGCTTTCCTTTTCTTTCCCCACAGTCACATGGAGTCCCGCATCGTCAAAGGAAAGTTCTACATCTTTCGGCATCGTTTTTGCCTGCCCTTTGGCTTTCAGATAGATCGCGATCGGCTGGATCACCGGAAACAGCAGACATCCAAAGAGCATCAGCATCTGCATCAGATCCCCTGAGGTACGGAAAAATTTTGCTGTAAATAAAATCATCGCCACCGTAAAGACCATGTTGCAGACTCCCGCCACCGAACGATATGTCCGGCTCATTGTCAGTTTCCAGAAATCTCCTGCGGTCACTTCGCTCTTAAATTGATATGTCATGCCATTTCCTCCCGTAATTCTAAAATCATCCGCCGTAGCCGCCAAATACTCTCGGTAACAGAAGGCTTACTTCCGGAATGAATGTAAGTAACATTAATACAATGATCATACAGATATAGAATGGAAGTGTTGCCTTTACGACACGTTCCATTTTTACACCGCTGACTGCGGAACCGATAAATAATACGGATCCAACCGGTGGTGTCAAAAGACCGATACCACAGTTTAATACCATAATGATACCGAACTGTACCGGATCAATGCCGATTGATGTTGCGATCGGAAGTAAGATCGGTGTTGCGATCAGGATAATCGGTGCCATATCCATGATACAGCCAAGGAACAGAAGAATCAAGTCAATTAAAAGTGCAATCACGATCGGGTTTGTTGAAAATCCTACGATCGCATTTGCTACCATATCCGGTACATGTAATGTGGTAAGGCAGTAACCGAAAATACTCGAAGTAGAAATCAGGATCAATACGATCGATAAGGTATCGATACACTGTTCTAAACATTTCCATACACCTTTCCAGTCAAGTCCTTTGTAAATATATACACTGACAATCAGGCTGTAAAATACAGCGATTGCTGCGGACTCTGTTGCGGTGAACCATCCGGCAACTACACCGATAACTACGATAACAACCGCTGCAAGTGCCCAGATAGAAATACCAATCTGCTTCAATAATCCCTTAAAGCTGAACTTATCTCCCTTTGGATAATGTTTCTTCTTTGAGATAATGTAAGAACCTACCATCAGGGAAACTGCAAGTAAAGCACCCGGTAGATATCCTGCAAGGAATAAACTTCCTACGGAAATACCACCTGCTGACATTGCATAGATAACCATGTTGTGGCTTGGCGGAACCAAAAGTCCCTCACAGGAAGAAGTAATGGTAACTGCGGTAGAAAAATCATCATCATATCCCTGATCTACCATCATTGGGATCATGATACTTCCGATAGAAGCAGTATCAGCAGATGCAGAACCGGAAATTCCACCGAAAAAATAAGATGCTACGATATTTACCATTGCCATACCACCGGTCATCCATCCGACGCAGGCATTGGCAAGTGCAATCAGTTTTTCTGATATACCACCGGTACCCATCAGTACACCCATCGTGATAAAGAACGGCACTGCCATCAGACTGAAAGAACTGATTCCTTTTACCATCTGCTGACAGATCGTGGTAAGCGGCAATCCCTGTGTCAGTAAACAAAGTAATGATGACAATGCAACTGCATATGCAATCGGAAATCTAAGGAGTATCATTACTAAAAAGCTGATCAGCAATACTGTGATTGCAATTCCTTGTGCGCTCATTATTTTTCCTCCTTTACAAAAATTCCTTTGATATGGTTATAAACTGCTTCAATCTCAAATACCACCATTGCAATTCCTGCAAGTGGGATTGGGAAATACATCCAGAATTTTGAAACACTTGGCATACTTACATAATTTCCTTTTGCACCGATCTGGACTGCATAGGAAAATCCTACTGTAATCATTACCACACCAAGGATTAATACTGCCACATCTGCTAAAATATCCAGTGCACGGATCACGGATTTTGGCAGATACTGGTCAAATGCCGTCATACGGATATGTGCATTTCTTCTGATTGCAAGTGCTGCGGACAATACTGCCATGTAGGACATCAGTGTCAGAACGACTTCCTCGCTCCATGCCGGATCCGGCACAAACGGAACGTATCTTCCGACAACGCAGACGCTTGTGATCACAAGATCTGCCGTCAGCAATAATTTACATATGAATAAAACGATCTTATATGTAATGTCATATGCCGGTTTTATTTTATCAACGGTCTGAAAAAATTTTGGCATAAACTCATCTTCCTCCTTTAAAAATAGCCATCTTTAGAAAAGGAGCACAGAGAGCAGGTATTCTCTCTGTGCTCCTTTGATACATCAGTCTTTTAGTTTGCCATATCAAGAATCTGCTGATATAACTCTTTGTTATCTTTTGTTGCCTCTTCGATCACATCTTTACATGCATCCTGCCATGGTGTGATATCCTCTACTTCAACAACGTTGCATCCATCTGCTTTTAACTCGTCTAAGATCTTGTTTTCTGTCTCCTCAGAGATCTTGCGGTTGTACTGGGAAGCGTACTCACCAGCTTCTGTTAATACATCCTGCTGTTCCGGTGTTAATTTATCCCATGCCTCATCTGTGATAACTACCTGAATTGCTCCTAATGTATGTCCATCTAAGATCAGGTTGTTTGCAACTTCCGGGAATGCATTTGCCTGATAGTTTGCGATCGGCTGCTCTGCTGCATCAACAACACCTGTCTGTAATGCGGAGTATAACTCACCCATAGCAACAACGGTCGGGTTTGCTCCAAGTGCCTCAACCATGCCTGTCATGATCGGGTCATTTGATACACGGATCTTCATGCCTGCAAGATCTTCCATTCCGGAAACCGGTTTTACGGTAAAGAAATGACGGAAACCTTCCTCTCCGTAGAACAGTCCGCGGATACCGCTTCCATTCTCATGCGGCTCAAGTAAAAATTCCTGTGCCAGATCTGATGTAGCGAAATTCCAGAAATGATCTCTGTTTACGAATGTGAACGGTACAGATAAAAGACTGGATTTTTCTCCGCCGTAGCTTGTCAGTGCGAATGCAGAGATACGTGCCATATCGATCGTACCGCCGCCGCCAAGCATGGTATCTAAGACATCTGACTCAGCTCCTAATACACCGTTTGCCTGAATATCGATCGTGATGCTTCCGCCGGAAAGCTCTTCGACTTTGTCTTTGAAAGCGGTTGCTGTCTGTCCAACGATGGTTCCCTCTAACGGGTTAACCTCTGCATAAACCAGTGTGACCGCCGGTCCGACCGGTTCTGTTGCGCTGTCCCCTGAGGATGCTGCCTCAGTTGTTGTTTCTGCTTCTGCTGCATCTGATGTTGCGGACGCATTAGATGTTGATGCTGCATTTGTTGTTCCGCCGCTGTTTCCACCTGTATTTGGTGACTGTAAGCCACACGCTGTCATGGAAAATACCATTGCTGCACATACGATTGCGGATAAAACTTTTTTCTTCATAAGAAACCCTCCTGTAATTGGTTAATTTGTTTGCTGCGCTGCCCCTCTTTGCCGCTGCAACTTTATGATTTAATTATAGGCAGAATCTTGTACAAAGAAAACCGTATTATTTTTGTATTGTTAGCACATTCTTAACATTTTTTAGATTTTATTAATATTTTCTTGATATTTTTGTACAGTATGTAGATATTTTTTTGCTTTTTTATATGTGAAACTAAACAAAATCCTATACATCATCATTTCTTCTCATCCAAAAGCATCACACCCTCCGCCGGATTATGGTCGATTGCACCAGCTATCGGTGATGCAACACCTTTTGCCCAGTGCCATGCAAGCGCGATCTGCTGCATTTTCACACCGTGACGTTCCGAAAGTTCATGCACTCTTGTGACGATAATCTGTCTGGATTGAAATATACCTTAGAGGCGCTTACAACTTTGTCACGGGCAATATTCTTTTTGAGCGCCTGTCCTGAATATTCCTCGCGCGTTCCTGCGGAATATCCGTTTGCCGTACTAAAAAAGCATTACCACAAGTCCTAAAATAACCAGTATCACACCCGTTGCACGGTTTAAGGTCTTCGGCGTTGCTTTGTTGGCAAAAACAGCCGCGATTCTCGCCCAGATCAGGGTAAATACAACACACAAAATCAATACGGTCCAGTCCGGTGCACCACCGATTGCAAAGTGCGAAGCCGCTCCGGTAAGTGCCGTAAAGGTCATGATAAACACACTCGTTCCAACGGCTGTCTTTAATTCATATCCAAGCACAGAGGTCAGGATCAGAAGCATCATCATGCCGCCGCCCGCACCGACAAAACCACAGATAAATCCTATGAGGACACCGCATATAACAGACTGCACTGCCCGCTTCTCCGCCGACACTCCCTGCATCGCCTCTTTTGTGGTCATGACCGGGCGCACGATAAATTTAATTCCTAAAAGGAATGTCATAAAGACTGAAAAGTTCCCCATGGCCGCAGATGGGACCAGACTTGACACATAGCTTCCAAAAACGGTAAATAAAAGTACGCTTACCATCATGATGATACCGTTTCGGATATCGAGATTTTTATTTTTTCCGTATGTATACGCCGACACCGCACTTGCAAGAACGTCCGAGGATAATGCGATTCCCACCGCCATATACGGATCCATCCCTAGAAATGTGATCAGCATTGGACTGATGACCGCCGCGGCGCTCATTCCCGCAAAACCGGTTCCAAGCCCTGCCCCCATACCTGCAAAAAAAGTAACGATTATTGTAAGTAACATGTTCATGTCAGTGCTCCCCTTTCAGCATTTCATCCAGATTCTTTTCCATCTGGTTGAGGATCTCTGCCATCTTTTTCCGTTTCTCCTCATCCACGCCAGACAGTATCTGTTCCACAAAATCCTGCTGCAGTTTTTTCCCGTTTTCGATCACAGGCTCTGCTTTTTTCGTGCAGATCAGCTCGACTTTTCTCCGATCACCCTCCACTGCTTTCCTCTCAAGGTATCCATCCCGCACCAACTTCTCAACATTGACAGAGACAAGGTTCGCCTTTATTTTCCGTACTTCCACAATATCACTCGCCGTTTTATAATCCGGGTTATTTGCCAGAAACATCAGTATATCAAACGCAGTCTGTGGCAGTTTCAGTTCCCTGCAGAGTGTCTTGCAGGTTGCACTGTACGCCAGTGACATTTTGTGGGCAAATTCAATACTCATATTTATCATGATCCGCCTCCATTTACTTCTTTTTTGTATTGTTCATTTTTGAAGTAATTATATAGCATTTTTCCAAAATGTCAAGACTGGATTTTTCTCTCTTAATCTTCCTCCCTTGTGATATTTCTCACCCAGATATACTTTTTATAATGCAGATAAACCGCCGGTATCTTCACGATCTCATCCAGATTGACAATGCAGTATACCACCATGACAGGGATTTTTAATGCAAGCGCTTCCAGAAATCCTTTGTGAGCAGCCGGTCTGCGGGAACAAACTACGTTTTCAGATTTGAATCACCCTGCCGGTCGTCGCATTCACCCTGTGCGAGATGGAGATCACCGTCCGGTTCTCACTTACCCGCATTAATGCCTGCAAAACTTCTTTTTCGGTCTGTGCATCCAGGTTTGCCGTGATCTCATCTAAAAGGAGCAGTTTCGGCTTTGCCGCCGCTGCACGGGCGATCGACAATAGCTGCCACTGTCCCTGTGAAAAGATTTCATCGGAACATGGCGTATCGTACCCGTTTTCCAGACTCATGATCGTATCCGAAAGCCCTGTCATCTGTGCCGCCGCACGGACATCCTCCATAGTGATCGACGGATCGTACAGCGTGATCTGCTCTTTTACCGTTCCCGGAACCATATGAAAAGCCTGCTCCACATAGCCAAAAAGATGCCGTTTCTCTGCATCCGGGATATCTTGTGCCGGAACTCCCTGTATCAGCACGCTGCCCTCCTTTGGCTCATAAAGTCCCAGCAGCAGCTTGAATATCGTACTTTTGCCTGCGCCGGTGCGACCGGAAAGTGTAACCTGTTCTCCTTCTTTTACCTGAAAACTGAGACCATTTAGCACATTTTGTTCTTCGTAGGCAAATGTCACATTCTGAAATTCCACAAATACGTTATCTTTCTTTTGTGTACTCTCTTTTCTGTAATCAGTCTTTTCCGGTAATTGTTCCAGACTGAAAAATTCATTGATCCTGTGCACGCCCGCCACAGCAGACTGTATGGTCTGGATCTCCATTCCAAGGCTCTCCACCGGGGAAAAGATCTGCGAAATATAGTTCATGACAGCGACCGCCGTACCAGCCGACATTCCAAACAGACTTAATACATTCGCATTGCCGGAAGCCGAAAAAAGCATGACAACCGCCACAACCACCGCATTCAGGATCAGAATGACTGGTGAATAGACTGCATCATAAAAATTTGTCTGCTCCATCGCCCGGTAGCTCTCGCCGATGCAGGTATCATAACGCTCTGCCATATAGTTTTCTTTGCCGAGACTCCGGATCGTTCTGATGTTGTGAAGCGTCTGCGGAACATGGCCCAGGGCACGGCTGACAGCACGGCGGTTTTCGATCTGCGCGGTCAGCATATTTTTCTGCACGATGCGCGTAAACCAGAACAGAAACGGCAGCAACACCAAAAGCACAATGGCAAGCCCCTTGTTCCGAAACCAGATGACGGCAAGAATACTGACGATCTTGCATGCATCGGAAAACATGCTGATAATGCCTGATGTAAACAGGTTTTCCACCGTATCAACATCCCCGACGAACCGGGAAACCACTGACCCCGGCTCCTGATGTGTCAGTGCATCTGCCGTCAGATCCGTATATTTATCCATCAGGCTGCTTCGTAGTGCGTGCGTGATTTTCTGCCCGAACACAATCAGCAGTCCTTCCCTTGAACTTTCCAGTGCCCCCATGAGCAGTGTAAATCCAAAATATGCCAAGATCAGATAAAATGATACCACATTTCCCGTCGTCATGGTATCTATAATAGTTCCAAGAATGAGCGGTGGAAGAAGCGCTGTCAGGATTGCACCGGCCACTGCACACACGATCCCGGCGGAAAGCCACTTCTGTTTTTTTATCGTCCGCCACATGACACTGCCTACATTTTTACTGCTATGCGTCCCGCTGTTCAATTTGCTGCACGTCCCGCTATGCATTATTCTGCACGCCCCCTTTCTTTTCTGCCTTGTTCTGTTTCAGCACATTTTCCTGCATTTACTTTCTCCGCCGTACTTCCCTTCGTCTGCTCCTCATAAAGTCTTGCATATTCCGGGTATTTTTCCATGATCTCCTCATGTGTGCCGACCGCCGCATGCCCATGCTCCATCCAGATCACCTGATCCATTTCCGGGAAAAGATAGAGTCTGTGGGATAACAGGATCACGATGCTGTCTGACGTCATCGCCTTTAAATTGGTATATACTTCCTGTTCCGTATTCCGGTCAAGTGCGGAGAAAGGATCATCTAAGATCAGCACCGGTCTTTTATGGCACAAAGTTCTCGCAAGTGCAAGACGCTTTGCCTGACCACCGGAAAGTCTGACTCCTCCACTTCCCACAACCGTGTCAGGTCCCTGTTCCATCTCTGCAACTTCTCTATCAAAACATACTGCTTTCAAATAAGTTTCTGTATCCTCATTTTCTCCCATCAGAATATTGTTTTTTATACTGTCATCAAATAATTCCGGGTCGTGTCCTAAATAACCAATGGTTCCTGTCAACACACTATTTCCCATCTCGTTTAACTCTCTGCCTGCAAAACGGATACTTCCCTGATAAGGATATTCGCACAGAAATGTCTTTCCAAACGTAGACTTGCCGGACGCAACGGCACCGGTAACACCAATGATCTGTCCCGGTTTTGCAGAAAATGTGATATCCTCATAAATATCTGTCCCGCCCGGATATGCAAAACTCAAATGGGAAACCGTAAGCTCTGCCTGTTTTTGCACTCTGCTTTCACTTTCATGTTCCACACATTTCATGAGGGGTTTGATCCTCTTCCAGGAAACCTGTGCCTTGTGAACTGCGTTAAAAAGTTTTGCCGCACTCGATGATTTTACCGAAAGTTTGGTAAAACAGGTAAGAAATGTGGTAAATGCCGCAACATCCCAGACTCTCCAGCCACTTCCAAGCACGTTTTTACTTCCAAAATATAAAATGAAAATGACACCCGCCATCGAGATGACACGGTAGATCGGCGGAAATGCCGCGCTCCATATATTCGCCCGCACCGCAGATTTTTCGTAAGCTGAAAGATTTTTCTCATACGCATCTTTTCGCTCCTGCTCGCATCCATAAACACGATAGGTGACCGCATTGGATGCCCGGTCTAAGGTGGCGGCACTTAAGATCCCGGACTGCTCCTTATAGGCTGCCCCGGTTCTCTGCACAATTCCTTTCATCTTCTCTGCCAGAAAATACGAAACCGGCGGGAACAGCATGCTTAAAAGCGCAAGTCTCCAGTCATAAAAGAGAAGCATTCCGGCATATGCAAGCAAAGCTACCCCTGTATCAAATATCTCCGTGGTAAATTTCCGCATGCCCTCCGCACAGTCATCCACATCCAGAATCGCTTTTGTCATGACATTTCCGGCGCCTTCCTCTTCCAGTTCTGCCCGGCTTTTATGCACAAGGCTGTCATACAGAACATGTTTCATGCGCCGGTTGACATTGTTTGCAAAACGTCTCACATAAAAACGCTTGATATATCTGGAACTCTGCACCACTGCGATTGCGATCACATAGGCTGCGACCAGTTTTCCCATATCAGGAAATCCTGCCCTGCCGCCAAGGATATCCACCAGACAGCCCGCCATTTTTCCCTCAAACCATGGTCCGGCAAGGAGTCCTAAATTGTAAATCAACCCGGAGACTGTCACCGCAAGAAGAACTTTCCACTCCATTTTAAAATAGGAAATCACATGGTCTGCCTCAAATTTTTGTTTTTCACTTCCAGCATTTTTTCTGTCGTACTTATCACTCATCTGACTCACCATCCATTTCCATCCTGTCGTCTGAACCGGACTGCACGAGTTTTGACACATCGCAAAACTCTGCCCGCCGCTGTTCCTTCGACCGCCAGTAAAGTTTATCTAACGTCTCAAGAAATGCCGCTTTTTCCTCCTTGGGCAGCTCCGCTAAAAGCCACTCATAAAACACGCTCTCAATGGACGCCTTTGAATTTTTTAACTGTTCCGCTTTCTCTGTCGCATACAAAAGCTGGCTTCTTCCTCCGGGTTCGGTTTCCGGTAAAGATATCCTTTGCTCTCTAAATTAGCCGCACGCCTTGCAGCAGCCCCTTTATCAATCTTTAACTGCTCTCTGACTTTCGCCTGTGTGACGCCGGGATTGTGCCGGATGAAATGGATAAAATCAAATTCTGCCGTTCCGATTCCTTCCTCTTTCATCATCTTTAATGTAAACTTGCCCGCTTCACGCGCGATCTTTGTGATTTTTCTTCCTGACTCGTCCATTGCGATCTCCACTCCTAACCAACTCTGAAAATTAAAATCTAACTTATGACTTTCCAATTAGCATACAAAAAATAGATGTACCTGCATCTAACCAGATGATAGTACATCTATTTTTGTGTGTCAATTTATCTTTTTCTTACTTTGCTCAGGAAAAAACTTTTTCCTGATTTGATTCATCAATGAAATCTTTCTTACTTCTCACTCCAGATTTTTCTATATTTCATAAAATAGTAAATACTCATGATCATACTGAGTATCTCGCCCGTTGTGATCGACAGCCAGACTCCGTCCATTCCAAGCAGATTTGGTAATATCAGTACCGGCAGCAAATATCAATATGCCAGTACACTAACCCATGTTTCTGCTATTTTTACTCCACCTTCGGCAGCCCTGCAAATCCCACTGCAAGCTCTTCATCGGTCGGAATATAGTCTGTCATCTCTCCATTGTTAAACTTCTCATATGCAACCATATCAAAATAGCCGGTGCCGGTCAGACCGAACAGGATGGTCTTGGCCTCGCCAAAAACGATAGTCTTTTCTTCTCCGGTTTCTTTACATTTCAACGCCTCGTCAATGGCAACACGAATCGCATGAGAACTCTCCGGTGCCGGAAGGATTCCCTCTATTCTTGCAAACTGCTCTGCTGCTTCAAATACAGAAGTCTGCTCTACACTCCTTGCCTCCATCAGTCCGTCATCATAAAGCTGTGACAGAGTTGAACTCATGCCGTGATAGCGAAGTCCTCCGGCATGGTTTGCAGATGGAATAAATCCGCTGCCAAGTGTATACATCTTTGCTAACGGACAGACCCTTCCGGTATCACAGAAATCATATGCATAGCGGCCTCTCGTAAGACTCGGACAGGATGCCGGTTCGACTGCGATAAATTGATAGTCTTTTTCACCACGCAGCTTTTCTCCCATAAACGGAGAGATCAGACCCCCAAGATTGGAACCGCCGCCTGCACATCCGATAATGATATCCGGCGTAATATCATACTTTTCCAGAGCAGCTTTTGTCTCAAGTCCAATGACTGACTGATGTAACAATACCTGATTTAACACACTTCCCAATACATAACGATATCCTTCTCTCGTCGTTGCAGCTTCTACTGCCTCGGAGATTGCACAGCCAAGACTTCCTGTTGTGCCCGGATGCTCTGCTAAAATCTTTCTGCCGACTTCTGTTGTCTCAGACGGTGACGGGGTTACACTTGCTCCATATGTGCGCATTACCTCACGGCGGAATGGTTTCTGTTCATAGGAAACTTTTACCATATAGACTTTACAGTCAAGATCAAAATAAGCACACGCCATAGAAAGTGCAGTTCCCCACTGTCCAGCACCTGTCTCTGTTGTCACACCTTTTAATCCCTGCTTCTTTGCATAATATGCCTGTGCAATCGCAGAGTTTAATTTATGGCTTCCACTTGTATTGTTTCCCTCAAATTTATAGTAGATCTTTGCCGGAGTCCCCAGTTTTTTTTCCAGACAATATGCTCTCACCAGTGGTGACGGACGGTACATGCGGTAAAAATCACGGATCTCCTGTGGAATATCGATGTATGGGTTGGTATCATCGAGTTCCTGTTTTACCAGTTCATCACAGAATACATGCCCCAGTTCCTCCGCGGTCATCGGTTTTAGAGTTGCCGGGTTCAAAAGCGGTGCTGGTTTGTTCTTCATATCAGCGCGCACATTGTACCATTGTGTCGGCATCTCATTCTCTTCCAGATAAATTTTATACGGTATTTTCTTTTCGCTCATCTTCTCCTCTTTTCCGCAACTTTTATCGTTACTTTACTGTTATGATTCTCTGATTCATGATTTTATCTATATTTTAGTATGTTAGCACATTGAAGTGTCGCAGTCAATAACTTTGGATCTTAATATCGGCATCGACGAAAGCCGTAACACCTGTTTACCCCAAATTGCGTTTCTTTTTATTCCACTCTTGCAACACTGCTGACACCCTCCGGCGTCCGCTGCTTTGTCACAATTATTTTTTTGTCGATCTGGTCTTTTAATTCAGATACATGTGAAATAATTCCTACCAGACGATTTCCCTCGGTGAGCTGCAGCAATGCTTTTAACGCCTGTTCTAAGGCATCCTCATCGAGTGATCCAAATCCCTCGTCCACAAACATGGAATCCATACGGATTCCACCCGCATAAGACTGTATCTCATCCGACAGTCCAAGCGCAAGTGACAATGATGCCTGGAAAGACTCCCCACCGGAAAGCGTCTTTACACTGCGCTTTGTCCCGTTATAATGATCAATCACACAAAGTTCCAATCCTGCTTTTTCCTTGCGGCTTCCTGTCTCTTCCTCACGTTTTAATTCATACTGCCCGCTGCTCATCGTAAGCATCCTCCGGTTTGCTCGGATCAGTATCCTGTCAAAATAAGCCATCTGCACATAAGTTTCCAGTTCAATCTTTGCCTTACCGTTTAACATTCCACTTGCCGTATCGGAAAGAGATTTCATCCAGACATACTTTTGTTCGGTCTGTGCGATATCTTTTTGTTTTTTGTTGACATTTTTACAGATTTCCCTATTAGTACAATAAGATGTATATTTTGAAGCCCTGTTTTCTTCCATCTCATTTCTTTTTTCACGCAGTTCTCCCGCCTGCTTTTCGATCTCTTCTTCCGGAAACGATATTGCTTTCTCTGTTTCCTCAATCTGACGAAGCAGCATCTGAATGACGCCCTTTTCCGTCTCTCTGTTTTTTTCGTAATTATGATACGCTTCTCTTGTCTTTTCTCTGTTCTCTTCTAAATTTCTTTTTTTCAGGGTAAACTCGTTTATCTGTGTCTGTACCCCCTCTTTTGTTACATCCCTTACCTGCTCTTTCAGCTCATTGAGATTCTTTTCTTCATTTGCGTACTCTGTCTGCAGACGTACCAGCTCCTGTTCTGCCACATTGATCTGGTCGGCAAGTGTTTTTATTTCTGTTTCATCGAGCGGAATCTTTTTTTCTAAGGCAGTCTTTTTTCGTTCGTCTTCCTGTTTTTTGGAAAGTTCCGCTTTTTTCTCATCGGCTGCTCTTTGCAGCATAGTAATCACAGACTGTACATGGTATGATTTTGCATCAAAATCTTCTATTGACAAAACCTGACTCCCATCAGCGTTTTTTATGGTCTGTAATGTATTGACATCTGTATCTCCAGTTAAAGTGCTCTGATTACATGTAATTATATTACATGTAATTATATTACATGTAATTATATTACTTGTAATCAGAGCACCCGTAATTAAATTACATGCAGATTTTATATCGTCACTGATCTGCTTTTCGGCAGTTTCCCTGTTTCCGGTCAATTTTGCAATTTCTTCCTGAATACTGCTGATTGTTCCTCTTATCTTTTGTATTGTTTCTTCGCTTTCTTTTAATTCATCTTTGATCTGCTCTGCACGTTTCCTGTTATTTTTTGCCTGTAAAAACTGCGTGTTCCGTTCGTTTTCAATCTGCATAAGCTGTGCAAAAACAGTTTTTTGATCCTCTGTCTGCTCTATGCCAGTTCCACAGTCTGCAACGTTTTTCTTCCACTGCTGTTTCTGCTGTGTGCACCGTTCTGTCGCCGTGGCAAGCATCTGTCCAAGATTAATGTTCTGTTCGTTTAACATAACCAGTTCATCCTGCGCAGACTGCATCTGTTCTTCTAATACATGCTTGACATCCAGATCTTTTTTCGCTTTTTCTTTCTGATCTTTATATTCTTCCCTTCTCGCCTCATCAGCACTCTTTTGCCTTTTTGTCTCCGTCTTTATTTCATTTAAAGACATTCTGACATCAGGCTCACCAAGCAGTTCTCCTGCATCCTTTAGGACTGCTGACATTTTCTCATTTTCCTGTGTCACGAGCTGATGCGCTTTTTCACTCAGTCTGCTGACTGACTCCCTTGCCTTTTCATCCTCCGCTTTTGCCTGTTTTAACACTTCCCGATCCGGAGTTTCCTGTGGTATGACTGCCAGTGTCGGATGATGTATGGCTCCACAGACCGGACAGGGTTCGTCTTCCTTTAATCCCTGCGCCAGCATTCCCGCCTGTGCATCCCAGAATTGCTGTTCTATCCTCCGGTATTGTTCACTGATCTGTTTCTGCTCTGCGGCTGCTTTCTGATACTGTTTTTGAGTTTTCTCCCTTTCTCTGCTGACTTTCTCCCAATCCTCTAACCTGTTTTCCAGCTCTTCGAGCCTGCGTATCCTCTCTGATACTTCCAATATTGCTTTCTCTGCCTGTTCTCCCCTGCTGTCTGCACCGGAAAGCTGCTCCCACGTTTCTTTTTGCTGCTGTAAGTCCCTGCTTTTTACCTCATATGATTTCTGTACGTTTTCCAGTTCTGTACCAAGTCTCTTTACTTCTCTTTCTGATGTGTTCAACTGTTCTGCAATCTCTGTCAGATCCTGTATTTTCTGTCGGATTTCTTTTACTTCCTTCTCATAGGCAATCTCCTGTCCTGCCGCATCCTTGTTCTGCTCCTGTTCTTCTTTTAACAGTTGCCGCTGTTCTAAAAGACTGTTTTCTGCTTTCTTTTTTAAATCAAGTTTTTCCTTTTGATCTGAAATATGCTCCTCCAGCGCACGGCTCCTGTCTCTCTGATTTTTCAGCGTATCCATTTTTTCTGTGATCAGTCGCATTTCATGCTCTATGCGTTGTATTTCCGCAGTAATGCCCTCATAAGATTTTAAGGTCTCTTTTTCCTGCTGCAGTTTTCCCTCCAGTTCTGTTCGTCTCTGTTCATCCTGCCGTTTTTTCTGAACCTTTTCTTCCATATCCTGGTGCTTCTTTTCCTGCGACAGACCAATTTCCTGTATTTTTTCAAACAACACCAGCTTCTGTTTATATTCTTCAATCGTTCTGCCTAATTTTTCACAGCATTCCGCTTCCTCTCCTGCCCTGTCCATATCCGCTTTTGCCTGCACCAGAAGCGCTTCTAAGTCCTTCAGCTTCTGCTGTTTTTCTTCCAACAACCGCCTTCTGTCTGCATTTTCACGCACTTTCCCGCTAAGTTCATCCATATTTTTTATTTGCTGATCCAGCGCCTCTTTTTTCTTTTGCAGGCACTCCAACGCAGATTCTTCCGCTTTACAAAGTTCTTCTAAAAGTGAGATTCCCTCCTCGATCCTGCCGTCAAATTTTTCCTTTTTTAAAAGATTTATTTTTTCTGCGATCCTTGTCCCTTCTTCATCCAGAGAGTCACTCTCACAGACAATTCCCTCCATATACTGATTGATGCTGCGCCGCAGTTCATCATATTCTTTCCATTGTTTTTTTACGGCATCTTTCAGTTTGTCCTGCAGCACACGATAAATATCCGTCCCGAATATCTGACGAAAAATCTTTCCTCTCTCCTCCGTATTGGCAAACAATACTTTCTGAAAATCCCCCTGTGCGATCATTGCTATCTGGGTAAACTGTCTGCAGTCTAAACCGATCAGCTCTGTGATGGCGCGTGTGACCTCTCTGCTTTTTGTCACTGGTTCTCTGTCATCCGGGTATTCTAGTGTGGCATTTGCCTTTTCCGTTGTCATTCCCGTTCCACGTCCCTTCGGACGCATATATTCCGGGTTACGCTCTACTGTATACCGTTTATTTGCGTACTCAAATGTCAGACGCACGAATGTTTTCACGTCATCTTTTGCATATTTGCTGCGGAACATATCCGCTTTGCGCACATCACCACTGGCTTCCCCGTACAGCGCAAACGTGATTGCATCAAAGATCGTGGTCTTTCCTGCCCCGGTATCCCCTGTGATCAGAAATAATCCCTGCGATCCAAGCCTTTCAAAATCTATGGTCTGCTCCCCCGCATACGGGCCAAATGCACTTATTGTAAGACTGACTGGTTTCATAAATCGTTCCTTTCCTGCCGCTCCTATTTTCTCTCAAATCCCAAATATCTCGTTCCCTGAAACATCAGTTTTCCTGTATTTGCTTCTCAAACTATTTTTTCAGGAACTTGTCAATGCACCAGCTCTTCCATCAGTTCTCTGACAAAATCCTGCTGTTCTTCACTCATCGGCTGATTATTCTGTATCTCGTAAAATTCTTCAAACAGTTCCATCTCTGATTTTTGCTCCACATGTTCGGTCACCTCAACCTGCCTGCTCTGTCTGGTCCTGCTGTTATCATAGACAAGCTGCATCAGATTCGGGTATACCGTCCGAAGCTTTGCCATTCCATCCGGCACATCCTCCTCATCGGTCAGTGTGATCTGCAGATAATCGTCTGTTTCTGTGCCCTCATAAAAATCTTTCGACATCAGTTCCATGTATGTTCCCCGGATCTTTCTCAGATCACGAAGCGGTTTTAACGGAACTTTTTCAATGAAGATATCTCCCTTTTCCTTTATCTCCATGACAACAACAGACTTTTTCTGTTCCGCTTCGGAGAAAGAATATTTGAGCGGAGTCCCGCAATAGCGCAGTGTCTCCCTCTCGATATGCTGTGGACTGTGAATGTGCCCTAATGCAACATAATCAAAAACATCAAACACTTCCGCCCCAATCTGGTCTAATCCACCCACCGAAACTTCCTCCGACTCACAGCGCGAAGCCCCTGTCACAAACTGATGTGCCACTAATATATTCCGCTTTGATGCGTCCACCGGCATATGAGATACGACAAACTGCAGGGCATCCTGATATGTTTCCACTGTCTCCACATCATCTTCCTGTGCCAGATCCTGTTTTGTCCCGGCATCTTTTTTTCCAATGGATATCCCCTCTGTCACTTTCCTCCACGCATGGCGCACGACCGCCGGGCGGATAAACGGCAGC
>OLSG01001853.1_pt1 | contig 19949 bp, 12 predicted proteins | sample 1673041 | NCBI WGS metagenome assembly OLSG01 (sample SAMEA3136749, study PRJEB25190) | human gut metagenome | reverse complement strand
GCCAACATCACAGAGCTGGACGCAGCCACCCTTAACCGCTTAATCAAAGAAATCGTCGTGCATGAGCGCATTGACGAAGATAAAACAAGACACATTTCTATCGAAATTCATTTTAATCTCAAACCCATCCCGGAGGTGGAACAGGTCACTGCCTGACCTGTCCCGCCGGGACGGTTCTCTTAAAAACACCATATAGATTTTTTGTACGCCGCCGCCCGCCATCGAGCAGAGTTTTACACCTAATTGGGGATAAAACAGCTTATGAGTGGCGGTGGCATCATCATTGTGGCACAGACGGTAATTCCACAGCTTACCACACTGTTCTCATAATTCATGGGCGGGATCATTGATAAGATTACTGAATTCATAAAGGAACTGTTGCAGGGATGGGTGCTGACAAACTTTGAAACCATGTTTACCGATGTCAATGACAAGGTAGGCACGATTGCAGGGGAGGTCAGCAAAACTCCCAGCACTTGGAACTCCGGTATTTTTGATATGATAAAAACCTTGTCCGACAATGTGATGATTCCCATAGCGGGAATGATCATCAGTTTTGTACTCGTCTACGAGCTTATTTCCATGGTTATTGACAAGAATAACCTGCATGACTTCAATACGGCAATTTTTATCCGTTTTTTTATGAAAGCGTGTATTGCAGTCATGCTTCTTAGCAAGACTTTTGACATTGTAATGGCGGTATTTGATGTGGGAAGCCACATCGTCAATTCTGCCGCCGCAGCAATCAGCGGGGAAACCAGTATTGATGTTTCAAGTACGCTGCAGACGATGTTCAATGAGCAGTTTTCGGAAATGAGCATAGGAGAGCTGTTGGGACTTGGAATGGAGACCATGATCGTCAGTTTATGTATGAAAATCATGTCAGTCCTTATCACCGTCATTCTTTATGGGCGAATGATTGAAATATACCTTTATGTATCAGTAGCACCCGTTCCCTGTGCAACCGTAACCAACCGGGAATGGGGAACGATAGGAACCAATTATTTTAAGGGACTTTGCGCCCTTGCATTTCAGGGATTTTTTATGATGGTGTGTGTCGCTATCTATGCAGTGCTTGTGGCTGGTGTGGCAGTATCCGACAACCTGCATACGGCACTCTGGTCGGTGGCAGCATATACCGTTATTTTATGCTTTTCACTCTTTAAGACTGGTTCATTATCGAAATCTATCTGGAATGCGCACTAAGGGAGGAACGATATGGCAATATCCGTGCAGGTGCCAAAGGATTTGTCCGGTATCAAGACAAAAGTGGCACTGAACTTGACAAAGAGACAGATCATTTGTTTCAGCAGTGCGGCAGTAGCCGGGATACCCTTGTATTTTTTAACCAAGGGATTGATCGGAACATCTGCCGCATCACTTCTTATGATGGGAGCAATGCTTCCATTTTTCTTTTTTGCAATGTATGAGAAAAACGGGTTTCCGGCGGAGAAGATTTTGTATTTTATGCTCCGGCAGAAGATACTCACACCGGGCATAAGACCATACCGGTCGGAAAATTTATACAAGCAGTTGGAAGAAAAAGAAAAATTACGAAGGGAGGTTCGTTATCTTGAAGAAAAAGCAAAAGGCAGAACCGGAAAGCCGCAGAAAAAGCAGTTATAAAGGCAATAGCAGGAACAACAGTAAAAGTGGCGGTCTTACCTTTTCAGAAAAGAAGCGTCTTATACAGTTAAAGCATATTTTATCGGGAAAGAGTATTGAGAAAGAAAAGCCGACTACCGCACAAAGGACGATCACTTTTGAAAAGATGTTCCGGGACGGTATCTGTCAGGTCAGCCACCGTTATTATACAAAGATGGTGGAATTTTTTGATATAAACTATGAGCTTCTGGAAGTGGATGACCAAGCGGACATACTGGCACAGTACAGCAAGCTTATCAATTATTTTGATCCGTCTGTGAAGTTTGAACTGGTGCTTTTCAACAGGCAGGTCAACGAGCAGATGCTTACAGAACAGTTTGACATTCCGTGGCAGGAGGATGATTTTAACGATATTCGTGAGGAATATACGGAAATGTTAAAGAAGCAGGCGGCAAAGGGCAACAACGGTATCATCAAATCAAAATATCTGATTTTTGGTGTAGAAAGCAACGGCTACAAGGAAGCCAAGAGCCGCCTTAACAACATTGAAAAAGATGTCATACGGAACTTAAACAACATAGGAACCCTTGCGAGGGGACTGGACGGAAAGGAAAGACTGCGCATCCTGCATGAATATTTTAATCAGGATACGATGGAGCCTTTCCGTTTTTCATTTAAGGATTTGGCAGAATCCGGTAAGTCGGTCAAGGACTATATTGCACCGCCGGGATTTGATTTCCGCTATCCGAACCGCTTTAAGTCAGGGAATATGTATGGCTGTGTGTCCTATCTGGATATTATCGCACCGAAGTTTACGGACGAGCTGATCAAGCAGCTTCTTGATATTGATGCTAATCTTACGATTTCCATGCACATGCAGACGGAAGATCCGGTAAAGGCAATCAAGAAGTTAAAAGTGGTTATTTCCAATATCCAGAAAATGAAGATTGAGGAACAGAAAAAGGCAGTCCGAAGCGGCTACGATATGGATATTCTTCCAACAGACATCGTGACTTATGAAAAGGACACGCTGGAATTTCTCGATGATTTGAATACGAGCAATCAGAAGATGATCAACATGACATTCCTTATTACCTGTTATGGCAGAACCAAGCGGGAACAGGAGAGTTTAATGCAGAGGGTGTCCGGTATCATTCAGCAGGCAAACTGTGACCTCAGATGTTTACAGTATTTGCAGGAACAGGGACTTATGGCATCCGCACCGATTGGATGCAATGAGACAGGCATTGAGCGTACTCTTTCCACAAAAAGCACCGCAATCTTAGTACCATTCTGCACGCAGGAATTATTTATGCCTGCTCCGGCAATCTATTACGGGTTAAATGCACTCAGCAACAACATGATCATGGCAGACCGCAAAAGGCTCCGTACACCAAACGGAGTTATCTTAGGAACACCCGGAAGTGGTAAGAGTTTTAGTGCAAAGCGTGAGATTTTAAGCTGTTTTCTTATCACAAAGGACGATATTATCATCTGCGATCCGGAGGGCGAGTATTTTGCGCTAGTGGCAGCACTACATGGACAGGTTGTAAAACTTGCCACTAATTCCAAAGATTATCTGAACCCGATGGATATTCAGTTGAGCCATAAGGGGGATAAGGAAGCATTAAAACTGAAATCTGATTTTATCATAACATTATGTGACCTGATCGCAGGTGGCAAGGACGGTCTGGAGAACGATGAGAAAGGTATCATCGACGAATGTATCCGTCATATTTATGACAAGTATTTTGAAAATCCGGTGCCGGAAAATGTGCCGCTGCTGGAAGATTTATATGATGCCCTGTTAGCACACAAAAATCCAAAGGCGGAGCGTATCGCAAACAGCCTTGTGCTGTATGTGCATGGTTCCCAGAATTACTTCAACCACCATACCAACGTAGACAGCGGCAATCGTATCATGTGCTTTGACATCAGAGATTTGGGAAACCAGTTGAAAGAGCTGGGTATGTTAATCGTGCAGGATGCGGTTTGGAACAGGGTATCGCAGAACAGGGAGCGAAAGATTGCTACCCGTTATTACTGTGATGAGTTCCACCTTCTTCTGAAGGAGAAGCAGACAGCTATTTATTCCGTGGAAATCTGGAAGCGTTTCAGAAAATGGGGCGGTATTCCGACAGGTTTGACGCAGAATGTGGGCGATTTTCTCCGTTCTGAGGAGATTGAGGGTATTTTGGGTAACAGCGATTTTGTGTATCTGTTAAATCAGAATGCCAAAGATCAGGCAATTCTCGCTGATAAGCTGGGACTTTCTGATAAGCAGCTTTCCTATGTCACCAACTCCGAGCCGGGAAGTGGTCTGATACTGTTTGACAATGTGGTAATTCCATTTGTAGACAAATATCCGACAGACACCAAGACTTACAGAATTATGAATACCAAGCCGGAGGAATCGGTGCAGAAGGAGGACGCAGTATAAAATGGCAGAAAAAAGACAGAAGAAGCAGGCAGTAAAGGCATTTGAAAAAGAGACATTTTCCAAAGATAAGGAAGTGACTGGAGTAAAACATATAGAACACAGGCAGGACAACACCTTTTCTGTGGAAAACCAGTTTAGTGCCAGCGAGAAGCCTGTGAGCAATCTGCCAAGGGATGCGAACTATGGCAGTCATACAAGAAAAGAAGGCGATAAAAGGAAGCATTATTGTCAACAGAAGCAGGACACTTCTGGTCACAATGTCCAGAAGTCGGAAGCCGAAGCGGAAAAGGCATTCTTAAAGGAAAACAGCTTCATGCAGGAGGATCAATCAGAAGAATTTGACACGGGTTCTGACAGTACGATGGAAAATGAGGTTCATGTCAGGGACACCTACCAACGGTCTGAGGAAAAAGGAAAATATCACAAAAGGCGTGTGCAGAGAGAACACGCACACAGAGAGCGTGCAAAGTCAGAAAATACAAAGCAGTCCGATTATGGAGATCTTCAGACAAAGGACGCCACATTTTCGCAGGGGCAGGCGGACGAATTTACAGACCAAAAAGTACAGAAGGCTTTTGATAAGTCGGAAAAGAACCGCCGAAAGTTGCAGAAAGCAAAGGACAAGATGCCGACAAAGCGGCAGTATGAGATGAAGCGTGTCTTTGATGAACAGACCGGAAAAGCAAAGTATGTTGTGGTTCCGGTGGATGTGGAGAAGCCATTTAAACCGGATGGACTGGGAAAAACTGCGGTTCACAAGCTCCAGACCGAAAATATGTATTTTGTGCATCGCAAGATTGCAGAGACAGAAAAGGATAATTCTGCTGTGGAGGGCGCACACAAGACGGAACAGCGAGCCGAGGATATTTACCACTATATGAAGTATCACCGCAAGAGCAAGGTACAGAGAAAGCGTGACCGCTTAGAGCGATTGCACAAAAAACAGGTTACAGCGGATATGAAGCTGGAGTATGAGAAATTCATCAGTGAAAATCCACATCTAAAGTGCAACAGTCCAAAGAAGCAGTTGCAAAGGCAGCTACAGAAACAGCGCATCAAGCGTGAGTATGCCAAGGCAAGGCGGGTAGGAGCAGAAGCCAAGACTGCAAAGGAAACATTTACAAAGACAGCCAATGCTACAACCGGGATTGCAAAGAAGTTACAGGAAATTGCCACGAAAAATAAAACACTGATTATCACAGTGGGTATTTTTGCACTTCTGCTCATTATGATCATGTCGGCACTATCAAGCTGCGGTTCCATGTTTACCGGAACTGTGACAACAACGATGGCAAGCACATATCTTAGCCTTCCGGCAGAGATTGATGCAGCAGATTTATCTTTTACAGAAAAGGAAATGGAACTGCAAAATAAGATTGACCGGATTGAAACTGATTATCCGGGATATGATGAATACGATTATAACCTTGGTGCAATCGGGCATGATCCGTACACACTGATCAGTTATCTTTCCGCAGTCCATACGGAATTTACTGCCGCAGGAATAGAGAGTGAGATTCAGGAATTATTTGATGCCATGTATTCACTCACTACCGAGGAAGTAGAGGAAACACGGACAAGGACAGTCACAAAGACCGGAACCAGAATAGTAACAAATCCGGACGGGACTACCCGTACCGAGGAATACGAGTATGAGGAGGAAGAAGAATATACCGTAACAATTCTTCGTGTCACACTTACGGTCACACCGCTTGAGAGCATTGTAGCCGGACGCATGGACAGCGAACAGACGGAAATTTTTGGAGCCTATACGGAGACAAAAGGCGGCTTACAGGTCTTTGCTTCTCCGGTTGATTATTACTGGTATTACTATATCAGCAGTTATTATGGCTACCGGAAAAATCCAAACACCGGAGCCGAGGAGCTTCACAGGGGTGTGGATATAGTGGTGCCGACAGGAACGTTTGTATATGCGGCACATGATGGAACGGTAACAGAAGCAGCTTACGATTCCTATTATGGAAATTATGTGGTGATTACGGACAGTAAGGGATATACCACAAAATATGCCCACATGGACAGCTTAAATGTGTCCGCAGGGCAGAGTGTAAAAAAAGGTGACAATATAGGTAAAAGCGGAAATACAGGAAGCAGTACCGGAAGCCACCTTCATATCGAGTGCTTGTATAACGGGGAGTATTATAACCCGTTATTTTATTTTGAAGCAGGAGAACAGACCATTTATGGAGAAACAACGGGCGGCACCGGAGGAGGAACCGGCAATGTGATACCACCGGAATCTTATGATGATGCAACCGTACAGACGCTTATGCGGGAAGCAAACAGGTATCTGGGAATGCCATACACCTTTGGAGGAACAGCTCCGGCAAGTTTTGATTGTTCTGGCTTTGTATGTTGGGTATTTACAAACAGCGGCGTACATAACCTGCCAAGAACCACCGCACAGGGCATTTATGACCAGTGTACTCCGGTATCAGCGGCAGACGCAAAGGCAGGGGATATTATCTTTTTTACCGGAACTTATAATGCGGGACGTCCGGTTACACACGTTGGCATTTACTGCGGAAACGGTACGATGGTGCATTGTGGCGATCCAATCCAGTACACCTCAATCAATACCTCTTACTGGCAGAGCCATTTCTATGGTTTTGGAAGATTGAATTAGCGAAGGGAGGAATTATTTTTGTCAGTAGAGAGAATCAATTCACAGCTTAAAAAGGTCAGAGAACAGATAGCACAGCTACAGGCAAAGGAAAAAGACCTTGCAGAGCAGAAACAGATGGCGGAGGATGCCGAAGCCATGAAGATCATTCGTAAATATAAAATCTCATCTGAGCGTTTGCAGATGTTAAATAAGCTCAGTGAGGATGAAGTCAGAAATTTATTACAGAAACGGGAACAGGAAAAGGAGGTTTCAATCAATGAAAAACAGGAAATTATCGGCTAGGGCGGTAGTGTCCCTTATGCTGTCGGCAATACTTTTTTGTATGCCGATTGGGGCATTTTTTGCCAACAGGACAAATACGATAGAGGTTCATGCGGAGGATACTGCCGAGCAGAAAACGGAAAGTGCAAGTGACGCAGAAAATACAGTTACACCCGGCAATGGCAGGGAAGAAAATTCAGGAACAGATACCGGAGAGGGAAAGACGGAAAATTCCACAGAAGGCACAACAGAAGATTCGTCTGAAGAAACACAGCCTGCCGCAAAATGCACCTGCAAAGAAAAGTGCAGCCAGTATGCGGTGGATGAAGATTGTGAGGTGTGTGCAAAGAACTATAAGGAATGTACCTATATCAATCCGAGCGTAAAAATCACAATCAATACACCTTCTGGGTGGCATAACGATACCACTAAGGTGACAGTCAAAGTAGAAGATACGATAGTTTCCGGTAATTTTACCGTTCAGACAGTAAAGGCGAAAGTCGGGCAGAATGGAAGCTGGACAGATATTACCGAGGATATGTACATAGAGATTTCCGAAAACAGCACTATTTATGTGCAGGTCACAGACCAGAAGGGCAAGACCTATGAGAAAAACCGCTATATCAAGTGCTTTGATTTTACGAAGCCTACCTTAAATGCGGCAGTCAGCGATGGTCTTTTGAGCATTCAGGCACATGATACGGATTCCGGTATCAAGGCAATCTATGTCAATGGCTATGAGTTTACAGAGCATACGAATGGAGCCTTGAATATCCGTCTGCAACAGTTCGATGCAGGGTATCAGTATTTCACGATTTCTGCCATGGATAATGCAGGAAATACCTCTGAAATCTATAAAACAGCCAATCCGTATTACACCGATCCGGAGAATAAGGACAGCAGTGAAAAAGATCCGGCACAGCAGCTTCCGGTGGATGCGTCGGCAACCAAGCCAAGCTCTGCAACCGCACAGGTCACAGAGCATACAAAAACGGATGTGAATGGAAATACAGTTTCCCAGACAGGCAGTGGAACAACTTCAAGCAGTTCCGCAACAGCAAAGCAATCTCCAAGTACGGGAGATACTTCTAAGGATGCAGACCAGAGCAGTGACAGCCAGACCACAGAAAAAGGCAAGGAATTTTACACAATCCAGACTGCATCAGAAAAGATATTTTATCTTGTGATTGATCGTGATGGGGAAGATGAAAAGGTGTATTTCCTTACAGAAGTCAGTGAAAACGACCTGCTGAATACCACAACGGATAACAGCGAGACACTTCCGAAAAATTCAGCAGCATTGGAATCTGCAATTCCTACCAAAGACAGTGCATTGTCAAATAATAATGCAGATACCACAGGAGAGAAAAAACAGGGAACGGAAAGTGTTGAGGGCAGTACCGAAGAAAGCACGGAGGATACAAGTAAGCCGAAAGAGGATACCGCAAAAGCAGATGGTTCCGGCTTTACATATATTTTAATAGGCATTGCTGCGGTAGCTGTGATCGGAGTGGTATATGTTGTGAAGTCTAAGAAGAAAAAGGAAAACTTCATTGATGAGGATGAAGATGAGGACGGGCTTGACGAGGACTATGATTATGAGGACGAGGACGAAGCCGAGCAGGATTCAGACGAAGCATTCTTAAATGGTGGCGATGATACGGAATCAGAGGACACAGGCGAGAATGACAGTGAAGATAACAGTGACAACGATAATGATGAAGAAAACGGGGAGGAATAGAGATGGAGCTTGTAATTGCAGAGAAGCCGAGCGTGGCACAGAGCATTGCGGCAGTTCTTGGTGCCACACAGCGTAAGGACGGTTATTTGGAAGGCAATGACTATCTGGTATCATGGTGTGTGGGACATCTGGTAGAACTGGTACAGCCGGAAAGCTATGAGGAAGCATGGAAGAAATGGAGTTATGACAATCTTCCGATCATCCCACAGGAATGGCAGCATGAAGTGAAAAGTGATACGAAAGCACAGTATCAGATTTTGAAAAAACTTATGCATGATGACAGGGTGGATGCAGTCGTGTGTGCTACCGATGCCGGAAGGGAGGGAGAGTTGATCTTCCGCCTGACCTACAACATGGCAGGGTGCAGAAAACCGATGAAACGATTATGGATTTCTTCCATGGAGGAGAGTGCTATCCGTGACGGCTTCCATAATCTTCGTCCAGGCAGTGATTATGACAATCTGTACAAGTCAGCACTATGCAGGCAGGAAGCAGACTGGCTTGTGGGTATCAATGGCACTAGGCTTTTTACGGTATTGTATGGTGGCAAGGCATTAAAGGTCGGCAGAGTGCAGACACCGACACTTGCCATGCTGGTAGACCGTGAAAGTAAAATCATGAATTTCAAGAAAGAAGCCTATTATATGGCTCATATCATGGAAAATGGTCTGGATGCTGTATCGGAGCATATCAGTGATAAAACGGAAGCAGAGAGGATTGCAGGAGCCTGTGAAAACGGACAGGCTCTTGTCACTTCTGTGATAAAGGAAGAAAAGTGGGTGGCACCACCGAAACTCTATGACCTTACCACACTCCAGAGGGATGCAAACCGTCTGTTTGGCTTTACTGCCAAGCAGACATTGGAATATACGCAGAGCCTTTATGAGAAAAAGTTAGTAACATATCCGAGAACAGACAGCCAGTACCTTTCCGATGACATGGAGGGAACAGCGAAAAATGTGATTGAAGCAATTTTCAATTCGCTGTTATTTGAGCAGAATATCATGTTCAATCCAGATATTAAAAGAATTTTGAATAGCAAGAAAGTGACAGACCACCATGCAATCATTCCGACCATGGAGATCATCAAACAGGACTTAAAGGTGATTCCTGAGAGTGAAATGAAGATCCTTTCATTATGTGCGAACCGTCTGCTGTGTGCAACCGGGGAGAAGCACATTTATAATTCCACAAAGGCAGAGCTTACCTGCAACGAGATTGTGTTTAAGGTATCCGGTAAGGAAGTATGGAAAAATGGATGGAAGGAATTTGATGATTTCTTCAAAAATTCCTATAAGACCACAGAGGATAAATCGGATGCCGAGGAAGAAAAGAAGCTGCCGGAGCTTCGTGAGGGCATGACGATTGCAGTGGAGCAGACAAAGGTTTCCGAGCATTTCACACAGCCACCGAAGCATTATACTGAAGATTCCCTTTTGTCGGCAATGGAGCGAGCCGGAGCAGAGGATATGGGTGATGAGGTGGAGAGAAAAGGACTTGGCACACCTGCCACCAGAGCTGACATTATTGAAAAACTGGTAAAAGACGGATTCGTAAAGCGTGAGAAAAAGCAGATGATTCCGACAGAGGACGGAATGAAGCTGATCACGATACTTCCAGATGTAGTAAAATCTCCGAAACTGACCGCTGACTGGGAGAATGAGCTTACTCTTGTATCCAAAGGAGAAGTTGCTGCAGAACAGTTTATGTCAGGTATTGAAGCAATGGTAACTGATCTTGTAAAGACTTATCACAGCGTTAGTGATGAGCAGAAAGCCATGTTTGGCACAGGCAAGGGTGAACAGGAAGTGCTAGGCAAATGCCCGAAGTGCGGTGCTGATGTAGTCAGGGGAAAATTCGGAGCGTACTGTACCGGGAAGTGCGGTATGAATGTCGGCAAGGCACTTGGGGTAACGCTTTCCGATTCACAGGTCAAGAGCCTGCTTCAAGGGAAAAAGATACTTGTAAAAGGATTAAAAGGCAAGAAGGGTAGCTATGATGCGTACCTGATTCCAGAGAGTGTACAGGAATTTTCCTATACGAAAGATGGTAAAGAAATCAAGGGATTCCAGTATAAGTTTAAGATGGAATTTTCTCAAAAGGCAGGAAAGCAAGGGTAGGAATGTAGCTGTGATTGTGGTATAGTGGGGAAAGTATCGGAATTTGTAAAGTTAAGGAGAAATACTTAATGTGGTTAGACAGAAATGAACTTGTATCACTTGATTTGAAGTTGACATCGGACTATGGTGATATCATACCAAAAATACAAATAGGTTATGATCTATTTAATCTTATTGAACATAATACCAGTATAGATACAGAAACTAAAATCAATTTAAAAGAGAAAGCAGTAATATGTCATCAGAAAATCAAAATGATGTTGTTTGCAGAAAAATGTGCTATTGAAAATTTAAATGAATTTGAAGTCTCACAGAACATGGAAATGCCTTGCCTTTTTGGAGATGATGAAACAACATTGCTTTATCATACTGAAAGTACAATCCTTTTTGCAAGAAATGCATTAGATGTAGTAGCTACTATTTTTCATTGTATAGCTTTTCATGAAAGAAATGATAGTTTCAATAAATTCACAAAGAAAATATTGAAGGATGAAAATGATAAATTTATTTATTTAAAATCATATCTTTGTGAAATAGATAAACTTGATACACATGCTTTTCGTTTACTCTGTGGTAGCGAGAGAGGAAGATCATTAAGAGATCAAATCGTACATCAAACTAATATTAAACTTGAGTATGATGAGTATAAAGAAGGTAGCAATAAAGAGAAGTTATTCATAGTGTTATATAAGGGTGAAATTGTGATTTGTTATAGAGAATTTATGAGGAACTTTGTTATGGAAGTTGTAGAAATGATTTCATCTATTTCACAAAAATTCATTCTCGACGAATTAGAAAATCAACTATAATGGGAAATGTAATAGACAATTCTCTATTTGTGGATGTCGAGAAATTTAATTTAGCGGTACGACAGTATACCACATACAATTTAATAACAACACAGCGTTAGAGCGTATGGGAAAACTGTACGCTCTTTTTTTTATCAAAAAATGGAGGAAAACACATGGAAGAAACAAATGTAACAATGACAGCAGAGGAAATGCAGGGTGAGCCTGCGGCAAAGGAAAATGAGACAAAGGCGGAGAAGTTTATCCGTATTGGTGAGTACCGCATGAATAAGGCGGTGGATGCTATTGGCAGACTGGAGAATCTTGCAAATCGGGGTTCCTACGAATATACACAGGAACAGGTAGATGCTATGTTTCAGGCATTAGAGGGGAGGGTTGCGGAAGTTAAGGCGAGATTTACGCCTAAGAAAGCGGCTGAGAGTAAGACTTTCAGCTTTGGTACAACAGAATAGGAATGTAACGGGAAGTAAGGGAAAGGCAGTCATGTAGTGTATGTGGCTGCCTTTTTGTCGTATCTATGACAGGAAGGAGAACTGTGTGAGAAAATATGATTTTATATCGGCTCTGGCAAAAGAGACAGCAGCCGAGGTTGTCAAAAATCGTGAGGAATGGATGAAATACCTGACTACAGCGGCAAGGCTGTATAAGTATCCGTTCCGGGAACAGCTTTTGATCTATGCACAAAGACCGGACGCAACAGCGTGTGCTTCCATAGAACTGTGGAATGAGCGGATGCACTGCTGGGTAAACAAAGGGGCAAAGGGTATTGCACTTCTGGACGAGGACGAAGCACATGGCAAGCGTCTGAAATATGTTTTTGATGTTTCAGATGTCCATGCGGCAAGGAGAATCGGACGGTATCCGGAACTCTGGGAATTACATGAGGAACATAAGGAAGATGTAATTAAGCGTCTAGAGCAGACTTATGGTGCTACCGATGATAAGAAGCTGTTTGAAGAAAGACTTATTGAGATAGCTGAGAGAGGATTGCGGCAGATTATTATGAGGAATTGTTGCCGGATTTGCAGTACATGATCGAGGGCAGCTTCCTAGAAGGACTGGACGAGCAGAATGTCGGTATCCGTTTAAGAGATACTTTATCTGAGAGTATTTCTTTTACACTTTTATCTGCCTGCGGTGCAGATATGCAGGAGTATGGTTCGGAGTTTGCTTTCGATTTTATCCATGAATTTAATTCCATGAACACCCTTGCGGTACTTGGAGATGCAGCTAATGAACTTGCAAAACCGGTACTTTTAGAAATTGGAAGAACCATAAGGGCATATAACAGAAGCCACGAACAGGAACAAACAGAAAATTTAACGCAGAAAGGACTTGCAAATACTTCTGAAATAGACTACAATGCGTTAAAGCGTGAAAGCGAGAGCGGACATGAGGAATATAGTGACAACAATCCAAACAGCGTAGAAAGGGGCAATAGCGATGAATCTGACATACGAAAAGAACGGGGATTATCTGATCCCGACATTACAGGCGGACATTCAGCCGGAGGGAACCGTAACGAAGTACGGAATGATGAGGGAGACTTATCTGAAGGAGAACCACAGGGGCGTGTACTCAGCGTTTCTTCTGAAAGGGACATTGAAAGAACACCTACTGACAATCCAGAAGCAGGCAGAGGAGAGAATGGAGAAGCTGACAAGCCAGATGGCGGCAACCGAGGGAGTGACAGAACAGCTCAAGGAAACCGATCAGATGCTCTGGGTAGCGAAGATGAACAGCATTCGAAACCGAGCAGAGGAAGTGGTTCTGGGAGAACTGGTTTACAGTCTGTAGCAGACACAGATGATCTTCTCCGGGGAGAAGCACCGGAACCCACCTTTACACAACTCAGCCTGTTTCCTTCTTTTGAGGAGCAGGTCGGAACAGTCGCAGCAGCGGAAGCAAGTATGAAATATACCATGCCCGCTGCTTTTTCTTTGCCACAGAATGAGCTTGAAACCATTCTTCGCAGTGGTGGAGGAAAACAACACAGCAGAAAGCGTATCTTTGCAAAGTACACAGAGGGCAGAAATGCCGAGCAGATGGTGGATTTTCTGAAAAATGAGTACGGACAGACCGGAAAAGGTTTTGAAATCAATGGAAATCCCGTATCAGTGTGGTTCGATGAACATGGTATGAGTGTCGGCTATGGAACACAGGCAAAGGAAACACCACTTGTTACTATGAGTTGGGAAGAGGTAGAGAACCATATCCGCTCTATGATTGAAAATGGCACTTATATGAGTGCGAGTGAAGCATTTCTCGTGGATACGCAGGAGCGGAACCGTGTTGCTAATCAGATATTTTTCTTTCTTCGGGATGGCATGGATGAGATACCGGAAGAACTTGGATTAAAAGCCGGAAACTATCCGGAGAGTGAAGCAAAACTCATGGAACTTCTTTCTACCCATGAGGGCAGGGAACAGCTTAAAAATATTTTGGAAGATGCGGCAAACCGCCTTGCTTCTGGAGAAGCAGAATTAAAATGGCGGCATGTGAAATCACCGGAATATCTGTTATCGGAGATAGCAGACCTTGACAGAGAAAGGCTGGAATTTCCATTGCCAGATACTGTGGAAGTAGCACAGGAAGATTTTATTACACAGGATGAGATTGACTATGCACTAGGCAGGGGAAGCGGCTATGAGCATGGAGCTTTCCGCATCTATGAGTATTTCATGGAAGGACATGACCAGAAGGAAGCGGTAGCCTTTCTGAAAAAAGAATATGGCATTGGTGGTGGTTCCGGCGGACTGCCGGGTAATGATGATTCCCATAATGAACATGATGGAAAAGGTATCCGTCTGGAGAAAGGCAGTTATGGCAATCCGTATGCAAAAGTGCTTCTGAACTGGAATGTTGTAGAGAAAAGGCTTCGTGAGCTGATCAAAGAGGACAAATACTTATCTCCACAGGGAAAGGAAAACTATAAGGCTTACAAGGAAGAACAGGCAGAAAAAGCAAGACAGCGTGAGCTTTCTCGTCTGGAGCATGGACAGCGGTTAGAGTGTAAGAAAGACATTGATGCACTGATTGCTGAGAAATTCAATGGTTTTGTTCTTCCGAGGAATACCGCAGATGAGATCATAGATAAATATGGCATTGACTGTGTGGAATTTGTTCTTGCAAATACGGTTACGCATTTTGATTATGATGGTCGTTTTTCACGGAACAATAAGGACTGGGCAAAGGACATTGTTGCGGAAAATGAGTGGGAGAACAACGATCTGATTCTAAGCTCACATCCGGCAGTGCTGGACGGATTTACCAATCAGGCGAGAAGATATATCAATGTGCTTCGGGAAAAAGAAAAGGAAGCACAGCAAAGAATCACGATTGATGGATATGAGTGTGTTCTGGTTGATGAGTGGGGCAGTGAAAAAGAGAAATACCTGCTTGGAAATAACATAGAGGACAGCAGTTTTTATTATGCGCAGGTCAATGGGAAAACCTTTGAATACGACCATAAGCCGGAGCGTAGCGAAGTAGAGGACGATTATATCAATGCCATTGCAGAGGAAGATATTGACAGGCACGAAGCAGAAGTGTTTTCACGCTTTGAGGGGACGGATGGTATCGCAGAGCTGGATGAAGTGCAGGAATTAGCGTGGCATGTGGTACATGATGCAGATGATGAATATGGAAATCCGACACAGTGGAGTGCCACCTTATCAGAGGGAGTATTTCTTTGGATTGATAAGAAAGTGGACGGATATGCTATTTATGATACGGCAGACACCACCCGTCCGGCATTGGAGACATTTTCGACTTTGCAGGAAGCAATGGACTGGGGGAATGAGCTTGCAGAAAGTGGCAGGGAAGCAGAGACGGAGTTCTCTGATGAAAGGGAACAGACCGAAGATGAACTGGACAACATAGACACGCAGGCTGCCCGTGAGCGTCTGGAGAATGGAGAAGCAGAGCAAGAGACTGAAGATATGCTGTCGCAGGTGCTTACCGGAGATTGGGAGCCGCTTACACCTTCGTCAGAGGAAAAACAGCCTGCATCAGAAAGGCAATCAGCACAAGAAAGGGCGGTATCAGCACCAGATAAAAGTAACGCTGTCAATTTCCATATCAGCGATGACCGATTGGGTGAAGGCTCTCCAAAAGAAAAATTCCAGAGAAATGTTGCAGCAATCAAACTGTTGGAGCAGATCGAGGGCGAAAACAGATATGCTACATCGCAGGAACAGCAGATTTTATCCCAGTATGTCGGCTGGGGTGGTCTTGCCGATGCGTTTGACGAGAGCAAATCAAACTGGTCAGCAGAATATCACCAGTTAAAGGAACTGTTATCGCCGGAGGAGTACCGCATGGCAAGGGAGAGTACCTTGAATGCCCATTACACAAGTCCGGTCATTATCCGCCAGATGTACGAAACATTGGAGAAAATGGGATTTTCCAAAGGGAATATACTGGAGCCTTCCATGGGCATCGGCAACTTTTTTGGTATGATGCCGGATTCCATGAAAGAGAGCAGGCTTTACGGAGTAGAGCTTGACAGTATCACAGGACGCATTGCAAAGCAGCTTTATCCGCAGGCAGATGTGCAGATCAAAGGATTTGAAAAGACCGATTATCCGAACGATTTCTTTGATGTGGCAATCGGAAATGTACCTTTTGGTCAGTATAAGGTGGCAGATAAGCAGTATGATAAAAATAATTTCCTGATCCATGATTATTTCTTTGCAAAGACATTGGATAAGGTGCGTCCCGGAGGTGTGGTTGCTTTTATCACAAGCAAGGGAACCATGGACAAGGCAAGTCCGGAAGTCAGAAGATACCTTGCACAAAGAGCAGACCTGCTTGGTGCAGTGAGACTTCCGAATACCGCATTTAAGGCAAATGCAGGAACAGAAGTGACTTCGGATATTTTATTTTTCCAGAAGCGTGACCGCATGGTGGAGCGTGAGCCGGACTGGGTACATCTGGGAGAGGATGCAGATGGCATTGCAATGAACGCTTACTTTGCAGAGCACCCGGAGCAGATCGTAGGAAAGATGGAAATGGTATCCGGTCCTTATGGCATGGAAAGCACCTGTAAGGCAGATGACAGCAGACCTTTTGCGGAGCAGTTAGCAAAAGCACTTGAAAATATTACAGGACAGATTGATACGATTGATCTGGATGAGGAGCTTGCGGATGACATGAGCAGGCAGAGTATTCCGGCTGATCCGTCCGTTAAAAATTTCAGCTATACCGTAGTTGAGAATGAAGTGTATTACCGTGAAAATTCTGTCATGAAGCCTGTAGAAGTATCAGACACCGCAAAAGAACGTATCAAGGGAATGGTGGCAATCCGTAACTGTACGCAGGAGCTGATTGATATGCAGCTTGAGGAATATTCCGATGCGGCAATCAAGGGAAAACAGGCGGAATTAAACACATTATACGATTCTTTCTCGAAAAAATATGGTCTGATCAATTCGCAGACGAATAAGAGAGCCTTTAATCAGGACAGCAGTTATTGCCTGTTGTGTTCTTTGGAAAAACTTGATGATGAGGGCAATTTCAAAGGCAAAGCGGATATGTTTACGAAGCGTACCATTAAAAGGGCAGAGGTTGTCACAAGCGTGGATACTGCAAGTGAAGCGCTGGCAGTATCTTTAGCAGAGAAAGCTAAAATTGACCTTGATTTTATGGGAGAGCTTACCGGAAAAGATAAGGATACACTTACTGAGGAGCTTCGTGGTGTCATTTTTCAGAACCCGCTTACCGATGTCTGGGAGACAGCAGACCAGTATCTAAGCGGCAATGTGCGTGAGAAACTTGCCATAGCAACAACTTATGCGGAAAATCACCCGGAATATGCCCCAAATGTACAGGCTCTTACGCAGGTACAGCCGAGGGAGCTGGACGCATCGGAGATTGAGGTGCGTATTGGTGCCACATGGATTGATCCAAAGTATATCAATGATTTTATGCGTGATATTTTCCAGACACCGGAACATTTATTCCGCAGGGATACGATAGGTGTGCAGTTTTCGGGTGTAACCGGAGAGTGGAATGTAAAGGGCAAAAATGCGGACTTTGGCAATACGCTTGTCAACATGACATACGGTACAAGCCGGGTAAATGCCTATAAGATACTGGAAGATTCCCTGAACCTCAAAGATACGAGAGTATATGACACCATTGAGGAGGATGGAAAGGAAAAGAGAGTCCTCAATAAAAAGGAAACCATGATTGCAAGCCAGAAGCAGGAAGCAATAAGGGAGGCATTTAAGGACTGGGTATTCCGTGATCCGGAACGTAGGCAGACACTTGTGGCAAAATATAATGAGCTTTTCAATTCCACCAGACCAAGAGAATATGACGGTTCGCATCTGAAATTTCCGGGCATGACACCGGATATTGAATTAAAGCCGCATCAGAAAAATGCGGTTGCCCATGTGCTGTATGGAGATAATACCCTGCTTGCGCACTGCGTTGGTGCCGGAAAAACCTTTGAAATGACAGCAGCGGCAATGGAAAGCAAGCGTCTGGGACTATGCCAGAAGTCATTATTTGTAGTGCCGAACCACCTGACTGAACAATGGGCAAGTGATTTCCTTCGGTTATATCCCGGAGCAAATATCCTTGCGGCAACGAAAAAGGATTTTGAACCCGCCAACCGTAAAAAATTCTGTTCCCGTATTGCCACAGGCGATTATGATGCCGTTATCATCGGGCACAGTCAGTTTGAAAAAATCCCGTTATCACAGGAGAGACAGGCAGCAACTATTGAAAGACAGATTGATGAGATTGAGCTTGCTATTGATCAGGCAAAAAGAGACAACGGGGAGCGTTATACCATTAAGCAGATGGAAAAATCGAGGAAAGCATTGCAGGTGCGGCTTGACAAGTTAAATGACCAGAGCCGTAAGGATAATGTCGTGACTTTTGAGCAGTTGGGTGTAGACAGGCTGTTTGTGGATGAGAGCCACAATTACAAGAACCTGTTCCTTTATACGAAAATGAGGAATGTGGCAGGCATCGCACAGACAGAAGCACAGAAGTCATCTGATATGTTTGCCAAGTGCCAGTATCTTGATGAAATCACAGGCGGCAAGGGTGTAACTTTTGCGACCGGAACGCCAATTTCCAACAGCATGACGGAGCTTTATACGAATATGCGTTATCTCCAGTATGGTACGCTTCAGAAGCTGGGACTGGGACATTTCGATGCGTGGGCGGCTTCTTTTGGGGAAACACAGACCGCCATAGAACTTGCACCGGAGGGAACCGGATACCGGGCAAAGACAAGATTTGCGAAGTTTTTCAATCTTCCGGAGCTGATTGCACTTTTCAAGGAGAGTGCGGACATTCAGACACCGGATATGTTAAAACTTCCTGTGCCGGAAGCAGAGTATGAAAATGTGGTATTAAAGCCGAGTGAATTTCAGAAAGAAATGGTGGCTTCTCTTGCGGAACGTGCTGAAGCAGTCCGGGACAGACAGGTGCAGCCTTACGAGGACAATATGCTAAAGATTACCAATGACGGAAGAAAGCTGGCACTTGACCAGAGGCTGCTCAACGATATGCTTCCGGATGAGGAAAATTCTAAAGCGGCGACCTGTGTGGAGAAAGCCTATGAGATATGGGAGAACACCAAAGAGCAGAAGTCGGCACAGTTGATTTTCTGTGATTTATCGACACCGAAGGGCGATGGCACTTTCAATGTGTATGAGGATATAAAAAACAAGCTCATGGAAAAGGGAGTGCCGGAGCAGGAGATCGCATTTATCCATGATGCCAATACAGAACTTAGAAAAGCGGAGCTGTTTGCAAAAGTAAGAAGCGGACAGGTTCGTTTTTTATTAGGTTCCACAGCAAAAATGGGAGCCGGTACGAATGTGCAGGACAGACTGATTGCATTGCATCATCTGGATGTGCCTTGGCGTCCTTCTGATGTAGGACGGATTTTGCGGACATTCAAAATAAAAAAGAATGTGGAGGTAACAGACAATGGCAAAATCATTATTTGAGGAACTGGGCGGCAAATACGAAAGGCAAGGGGATTATTTGATACCGTGCTTAACTGTACCCGCCGAAGAAGAACAGGCAATAGGCATCTGGGGGCAACGGCATTTAGATTATCTAAAACAGTACCGTAAAGTTACATACACCAATCTTCTTACAAGCGGCAGGCTAAACGCCTACCTTGCCGACATCAACAGACAGGCACAGGAACGCTTTGAAAGGCTCATAGAGGGTATGAAACAGGCACAGGGCATAACGGAACAGCTAAAGGCAGAAAACGCCTTAGAATGGACAGGATGCCTCAATAACATAAGGGCTTGTGCGAGGGAGATTGTGGAAAAGGAAATTATTTTTGCAT
>OLSG01001850.1_pt1 | contig 19966 bp, 10 predicted proteins | sample 1673041 | NCBI WGS metagenome assembly OLSG01 (sample SAMEA3136749, study PRJEB25190) | human gut metagenome | reverse complement strand
GTAATACATCAAGTATTACCGCAAAACTGTGCCTCGTCAGTACGCAAAATTTACTTGCAAATCACTCTTGTTCAATTATGCGGTATTGCCTTAATTATTTTAGGGGAACAAAAATATGATCAAACGCATTATTTCCTGTATTGTAAGCACGGTCATCGTGCTCGGTGCCACCATCGCGTATGACCGCACGCCTGCATGCCGCATTGCCGTGATGGAGCAGGTGCCGACACAGCTAGCTTCCGTTCTGCCGCGTGCTGCCTCCTACGAACTGGAGCTGCGCACGGAGGAAGGCAACCGCAGCTACACGGTCAACTGCCATGACAAGGACGGCAACACCTTCCGCTCCTACACCATGCAGACCGTGGAAGGTCAGGAGGAGCCGCTCAACTTCACCTACACGGACTACACCTACGACGAAAACGGCAACTGCACAGATGCTGTCACCACCGACAAGACCAACAACTCCACCTCGGAGTATCGCCGCAGCTATGACGACAAAAACCGCGTTCTGCGCACGGAAAACTACGAGGACGGCGAACTTTCGGCCTCCTCTGAGACGGTTTACACCGAGGTTGACAACGGTCAGTCCTCTGCCGTCAACACGGTTTACGACGCAGACGGCAACGAGCTGATGGTCGTCCGCATGGGCATGAACACCAACGGCGACGTGCTGTCCTCCCGCACCTACGAAGGCGAGGACAATATCACCTCCTCCACCGACAACCGCTACGACAGTCAGGGACGGCTCATCCAGTCGGTCACCGTAGACGAGAGCGGCGTCGTGTTCGAGGTGCTCACCGTGTACTCGGTGGACGGCAAAACGCAGACCACCCGCTCGACCATCGAAGGCGGCACCCTCTCGACCGATACCCGTACCTTTGATGATAACGGCAATCTGGTCTCCATGCACCAGACCGACAGCGACGGCTACGCAAGCGATACCACTTATACACAGTTTAAGTGACCTGTCGCGGAACTTTAATCCGCAGTGAAAACCACCCGTTCGGGTGGTTTTTCCTTTTTTTCGGACATACTATTATCAGCTATACACCGACCATTTCTCCCTATTTGTCGGTTTTCCGCTAAACTCCTGCAAAATTCCTGTCTGGATATTGCTTTTTCTCGGTCAAACGGCTATAATCGCTATATGCGTATCAAGACTGTGTCAACAGAGCACAGCTATAGAGAAATAGATCGGAGGTGCGCTATGCGCATCATTATTGTAGGCTGCGGCAAAGTCGGCTCGGAGCTGGCAGGACAGCTCAGCGCGGCCGGACACGACCTGACACTGATTGACCTGTCCGAACGCCGTCTGGATGAACTGTCCAACACATACGACCTTGCTACAGTAAAGGGCAGCGGCACCAGCTATCACGTTCTGCGGGAAGCCGGCGTGCAGGATACCGACCTGCTCATCGCCGTTACCACCCATGACGAAATCAATCTGCTTTCCTGCCTGATCGCTCGTAAAGCATCCGGCTGCCACGCCATCGCGCGTGTGCGCGATCCGGAATATGTATCCGACCTCGGCTTTATCCGCGATGAGCTGGGTATTTCGATGGTCATCAACCCCGAGCTGTCCACCGCGCGTGTTGTTTCGCGTCTGATCCGCTTCCCGTCGGCCATCCGCGTCAGCACGTTTGCCCGCGGACGCATCGAGCTGCTCGACCTCAAAATCCCGCACGAGTCCCGCCTGGACGGTATGGCGGTCTGCGAGGTCAATCCGCTGCTCCGCACGGACGTGCTGCTGTGTATGGTCCGCCGCGACGGTCAGACCTATATTCCCAAGGGCGACTTCATCCTGCGCGAAAACGACAACATCACGGTTATCATTCCGCCGCACGAGCAGAGCGAATTTTTCGAGAAGGTCGGTTTGCCGGTCAAGCGCATTTCCTCTGCGATGCTGGTCGGCGGCGGCAAAATCTCGTACTTTCTTGCGAAAATCCTGCTGAATTCCGGCATTTCAGTCAAGATTATCGAAAACAAACTCGAGCGCTGCGAGGCACTGTCCGAAATGCTCCCGCACGCGACCATCATCTACGGCGACGGCACCGACCGCAACCTGCTCGATGAGGAGGGTCTGGCAACCTGTGAGGCCTTCGCGGCTCTCACCGGCATGGACGAGGAGAACATCCTGCTTGCGCTGCACGCCGGCCGTCATTCCCGTGCGAAGCTGTTCACCAAGGTCAACCGTGTGAACTTCGAGGAAGTCATTGCCAGCATGCCGATTGGCAAGGTGATTCGCCCCAAGCAGACCACCGCCGAGCTGATCAGCCAGTACACCCGCGCGATGCAGAACTCGATGGGCTCCAACGTGGAGACCCTGCATCAGCTGGACGGCGCAGAAGCGCTTGAGTTCCGTGTTGCGGCGCACCATCTCACCGGTGTTCCCCTGCAGTATATGCCGATTCGTCCGGATGTTCTGCTGTGCTGCATCAACCGCAGAGGCAAGCGTATCATTCCGCGCGGCCACGATGTGCTGCATGAAGGCGATACGGTTATCGTCGTTTCCACCTTCGAGGGCATGAACGACCTTCAGGATATCTTCCTGCCGACAGCCGGAGGGCGCGAAAAATGAATTTCGCAATCGTCCGCTATCTGATTGGCTGGCTGATGGGCATTGAGTCCCTGTTCCTGCTGCTGCCCGCGTTTACCGCGGTCATTTACCGTGAACCCGAACTGCCTGCCTATATCGCCACCGCACTGATTTGTATGGTCGGCGCAGGCATTCTGTGTGAATACAAGCCGAAAAACACCAAGTTCTACGCACGCGAAGGCTTTGTGGCAGTCGCGCTGTGCTGGCTGGTGCTGGCCGTGACCGGTGCCCTGCCGTTCGTGCTCAGCCGCGAGATTCCGTTCGCAGTAGATGCGATTTTCGAGGCCGCATCTGGCTTTACCACCACCGGCGCTACCATTCTCGGCGATGTGGAGGCGCTTTCGCATGCCTCTATGCTATGGCGCTGCCTGATGCACTGGGTCGGCGGCATGGGCATTCTGGTGTTCATGCTGATCGTCCTGCCGCTGGCAGGCGGTCAGACCATTTATCTGATGCGCGCGGAAAGCCCGGGACCCTCGGTCTCCAAAATATCGCCGCATATGCGCGATACCGCGCTTATCCTGTACGCGATTTACTTTGGACTGACCGTTCTGCAGATCATTCTGCTGCTGTTCGGCGGCATGCCGATATTCGACGCCATCTGCGTTTCGCTCGGCACGGCAGGCACCGGCGGCTTCGGCAACTGGAATAATTCCATCGCGCACTACAACAGCGCCTACCTGCAGAATGTCATCTCGGTCTTTATGATCCTTTTCGGCATCAATTTCAACGCGTATTTTCTGCTTTTGACCCGTAAATTCAAGCAATTATTCAAAATCGAGGAGATTCGCGTGTACCTCGGCGTGATTGCCGTATTTACCACGCTGATCGCCTTCAACGTGCGCGGCTGCTTCGGTTCGCTGCGCGAGAGCTTCCACCATTCCCTGTTTCAGGTTGCGTCTATCATCACGACCACCGGTTTTTCAACCGTGGACTTTAACCAGTGGCCTGCATTCAGCAAGCTGCTGCTTGTGCTGCTGATGTTCATCGGCGCGTGTGCCGGTTCGACCGGCGGCGGCATGAAATGCTCGCGCATCCTGCTGCTGTTCAAGGGCGTAAAGAAGGAAATGATGTCGCTGATTCATCCGCGTCTGGTGCGCGTGCATAAAATGGACGGACAGCGCGTCCAGCATGAGGTCATGCGCTCGGTCAACGCCTTTCTTGTGGCATATCTGATCGTCATTGCCACTTCCATCCTCATTGTCAGTCTGCACTGTGAGGATATGGTAACCAGCTTCACCTCGGTCGTTACCTGCATCAATAACGTCGGTCCGGGACTCAATCAGGTCGGTCCTGCAGCCAACTTCGGTGCACTGCACCCGCTGAGTAAAATCGTGCTGACTTTCGATATGCTCGCCGGTCGTCTGGAGCTGTTCCCCATGCTTCTGCTGTTTGCGCCGGAAACGTGGAGAAGAAACCGATAAAAAACTGCCGCTAAACGTATACCGTTTAGCGGCTTTTGCGATGTCGAACGACCACGAATTGTTCCGGTGCTCCACCGACACACCCGAATCATCGCGGCAGAATATGTCGAGATGGGGGTTTCCGGTTGCTCATGGGTATCTATCTCTTTGGGTAACACAATGGTGCTTTTTCTGTCTGACAATAGCCTGCCACGAAATCTATCGGTTGACAAATACGTCTTATCTGCCGCCCTTCACAGTTTTAATCTATCGACAGATGCTTTTTCAGTGCCTTCACATAGGAGTCCGCATAGCGGCTGAATACCACGTTTTTCTTGCGGATGAGACCGATGCGCATGCTGCCTTCCATCTCGAGCGGCCGCGCGATAATGCTCGGACTGTTCAGCTTACGGTCGATAATGCCCGAGCTGACCGTAAAGCCGTTCAGTCCGATTACCAGACTGAACAGTGTTGCGCGGTCGCGGACCTGAATGGTTTTCGGCATGTCGAGCATGCTGAGCAATTCCTCGGAAAAATAAAAGGAATTGCGGTCTCCCTGCTCAAAAATCAGATACGGATAGGGCTTCAGTTCATCGAGCGTGATGCACTTCCGGTCTGCGAGCGGATGGTCCTTATTGATGAACACATGCGGTGCGGCAGTGAACAGTTCCTCGAACACGAGCTCACTTTTGCGCAGCAGCTTGGAGAGCACGGTTTCGTTGCTCTCGGACAAATACAGCAGACCCAGCTCGCTTTTGCCCGACGCCACATCATCAATGATCTCACCGGTCTGTGTTTCCCGCAGGATAAAACCGTACTGGTCCGCGTTGTACTCCTTGACAACCTCGACGAATGCGTTCACCGCGAACGAATAGTGCTGACATGACACGCAGAACTTGGGCACGCGCTTTTTGCCCACGCCGAAGTGTTCCTGCATGATGTCTGCCTGCTCGAGCAGCATGCGCGCAAACGAAAGCAGCTCCTCGCCCTCCTGCGTGACGGTTACGCCCTTGTTTGAGCGCACAAAGGCGGTAACGCCCATCTCCTTCTCTAAATTGTGAATCGCGGCGCTCAAACTCGGCTGCGAGAGAAACAGCCGCTCGGCGGCGTCCGTGATGTTGCCGCATTCGGCCACAGTGACAAGATAGGTCAGCTGCTGCAGGGTCATAGGAAAAACCTCCGGGAAATAATCTGTATCTATTGTAGCATGTCTGTGCGGAAATACAATGCGGTTTCCCTATCTATTCCCGCAATTTCATGCTATGATAGAGACAAAGGAGAGCGTAAAAATGAAAAATGTACTGTTCTACGGCGATTCCAACACCTGGGGTTATCAGGGCGACGATCCCATGCACCGTCTGGACGCGGACAAGCGTTACACCGGTGTGGTTGCGGCTCAGTTCCCGGACGTGCACTTTATCGAGGAAGGTCTGTGCGGACGCACCATCTGCAGCACCGACCCGATTGATTACGGCCGAAACGGCATGGCAATGCTGCCTGCCCTGCTGGCAACGCACGATCCGCTCGACGTGATCGTTATCATGCTCGGCACAAACGACAGCAAGGCAATGTACGGCCACTCGCCGTTCACCATCAGCGATGCCATGGACCGCACGATCAAGCTGATGCAAAGTCCGCTTTTATGGTCAAATACCATGCAGAAACCGCAGATTCTTCTGGTTGCACCGCCGAAAATGGGCGAAAACCTTGCAGACAGCGTCTACTACGGCATGTTTGACGAAAGCAGTGCCGCACTCATCCGTGCTCTGCCCGCACGGTTCCGCACGCTGGCAGAAAAGTACGGCTGCGCCTTCGTGGACGGCTCGGCTGTCACGGCGGCAAAGTGCTCGGACCAGATTCATCTGACCGCAGAGGAGCACGCCGTGCTCGGCAGGCTCATTGCGGACAAGCTGCGCGAGCTGCTTTAACCCCCTGCCCGAAATCATTTGTCATCTTTTTCCCCGGTTTTGTCACCTGACAAAACCGGGGTGTTTTTTTGCCGCATTTTATCCACAGCCTGTTGATAATTCCTGTGGATTGTGTGTCATTTTTTGCAGAATTTACGCGTAGTTCACTCTGTTTTTCCTATCGGTGTATTTCGTGTCGAAAATCGGACATTTCGTGTGCCCGACCGCACAGCAGGCTGCAAAGCTGCTATGATAAACGCAGGCAATTTTCAGTCTCTTTTCTGCAGGCGCGGCTCGTTCCACCGCACCGCAGAATAGGAAAAGGAGGAATATACCATGAAATTCAAACGCGGCATAAGCCTTGCTCTGGCACTGGCTCTTATCGCCGGCATAGGCGGCCCGCTTGATATCCGCGCAGCGGCGGCGGATACCGGCAGCTCGGACGCGCTTGCGGCGCTCGGTATTGATTCGAGCAAAGCGCCCGACGGCTTTAATGCCAACGACCCCAGCAACCCATACGGGCGCAATACCATCAAGGTTACGCCGGTGTACGAGCTGTATACCGTTGGTCTGACGAGTGATGTTCTGCCGTCGGATAAAATCGGCCTGGACAAGCGTGAAAGCGCAGAGCAATGCGATACAAGCGTTTCCAAGTCCAACCAGAAGGACAATACCCTTCAAAGCACGCTGTACGGCAATGATGATAACACATCTACCAAGGCTCAGCAGTTTTTGAGCGCTCAGAAGCAGAACCAAACTATTTCTGAGGGTAAAACCACCTCTACCGGCACATACGCACAGTTCCCGGTGGGCAGCAAGGGCAATGACGGCTATGCCACCAAGGGCTATCTGACCGGCCTGACCAATGCCACCACCGATTTGAAAGATGGTACCGATTACGCCATGGCAGACGTAGCCGCAGGCCATTTCACCTCGAGCAGTGACGCCAAGTCCTCGCAGACGGTCATGGTTTACGCCGGTGACCTGAGCGCGAAAGGCGGTCTGTACCTGCGATTCGGCGATGCTGAATCCGGCAAGTACGGCAAGCCGATCACGCTGCTGGACACCAGCAAGGAAATCGGCAACCCGAATCTGACCGACACCAGCGACGAAGGCAGCACGACCGCCAAAAAGGTCGAAAACTTCGCAGAAAACCCGTATCAGCTGAAAAACTACCTGCAGGTAGCTACCGGCGACTGGGACAACGACGGTAAGGACGAGGTTGCGGTCTATGTGCCGGAGGTCGGCAATTCCCGCATTGAGATTTACGACCTGCAAACTGAAGATTACTCCAATCCCTCTAACTGGAGACAGGCGTGGACGTACTTCTTCCGTGAGGGCAGTGTCGTTTCCAACATGATCTCTCTCGTCAGCGGTGACGTCAACCAGGACGGCGTAGACGATCTCGCCTGCACCTGGGGTTACTACTACGGTCCGCAGCAGAACGCAGGCTCGCGTGCCGTTGTAATGTTCGGCTCCACGAGTGCGCACATGCTGCAGAGTTCGCAGGAATTCCCGCTGACCTACGAGGGCAGCAATCTGGTCCGCGCATCCTTCGCCTTCGGCGATATGACCGGCGGCGGCAAAACACTGATTCTGGCGGCTCAGTCGGATGCTGACCTCAAGGCAAATAAGCAGAACACGCGCTATGTAGGTTTGTACGCATGGAACGGCGTCACCTTCAAGCCGTCTGTTTCGCAGAATTTCGATCTGTTCTCCAAGGATAAGGACAAAAACTATATTTACAGCGCAATGCAGAATCACACCGAAAACGGCACCGACGTTTTCCATTCTCTGCCGCTGTGCCCGGCCAATACGGCGATTATCTCCCGTCCGACCGCAGGCGAAACAAACGATGGCGGCAAAACAAGCGATCTGCTGTACTTTGACAGCCTTGTTATCTCCTGCGATGAGAACGGTCTGAATATCAAGCAGGCACTCGACAACACGTCTGCTATGCCGAGTGAGGACTACGTTGAGTACGATGCATCCGCAGGCTCTGTGACCACCGCGGTGGATAAAGACAACAACACCGCAGGTTCGGGTACGCTGTTCACACTGACGCAGACCATGTCCAAGGATGAGAACAAGCAGTCTGAATCCTACAACGTCACCGGTAAAGTTCCCCAGTACGCAACCCGTTATTATTACAAGAGCTGGTGGCATAAACTGTTCCGCAAAAGATCTTCCTATCAGGCTTTTGTCGGCTATGTAGATGCTACTACATCGCAAACAACACCTTACACCACCCGCACGCCGGGTACAACCAGACTTTCGACCGTCAACCTGTTTGACGGCTCTCAGCCGGTAAAAACCGATGTCAACAGCTCGTACACGCTCTGTCTCGCCAACACGGACGACGATACCAGCTACATGACCTACACCGGCAAGCACTATTACACCTACTCCGACCCGCAGGTTCTGGCGGTACTGGCTTCACCTCCGTACTTCTCCGATCTGCTCGACCGTGATGACCTGTCCGGCAACTATGCCGAGTCCTCCACCACCTACTCGAGCATGAAGGGCACCGAGAACGGCACCAGCTCCTCCTCTACCATCTCGGTCGGCGCATACGTCTCCTTTGAGCAGGAATTCTCGGTATTCGGCGTTAAGATCGGCAGCGTTGAGGCGGAAGCCGCCTTTACCTCCGGTTTCACCTACGAGACCGAGCACACCTCCTCGCTCGAGCAGTCCATCACCTACGAGACAACCTCCGGCGAGGACAGAGTGGCGTTCTATTCCATCCCGATGGAGATTTACGAGTATACCTCCTACATCCCGGACGGAACAGGCAAATACACTGAAGTAACCTCCACCGTTTCCATCCCGCACGAAGCCTCGATCGGTCTGATCGACCTGTCCGACTACGAAAATATCGCCGAGGATTACAGCGTTCTGCCATCCATTTCGGGCAGCGTGCTGACGCATACGATCGGTGATCCGTCCAGCTATCCGAGTACGACTGACGCATACGCAAACGCTAAGGCTTATAACGGTGATCCGGCTAAGGTTGACTTCACCGCAGCAGACGGCGGCTCTGGCATCACGCAGGAGATCAGCTTCTCCACCTCGGACAGCAAAAACTACACCAACACCACCTCTATCGAAACCAAGGCCGGTGCAGGCGCAGGCGGTGTAACCGCAGGCGTAGTGGCCGGTTCGGAAAGCTCTGCCGGCAAGGTATCGGTCAACACCGCAGGCGGCTCGTTCTCCGGTTCGCTGCAGAACATGCCGATTGAAGCCAAACCATACGGCTACGGCATGAACTGGCGTATTTTCTGCTACAACTACCGCAACGGCAATCAGGCGTTCCCAGTTGTTACCTACGCGGTAACCGAGCCGCAGGCTCCGTCTCCGCTGCCGGAGGATTTTGAGCAGGATGTTGCGGCAACCACCGATGATTCCGTCACCCTGACGTGGACCTACGACAAGATTGTTTCCGGTTTCCAGCTGTACCGCTACTACAACTTCCCGGACGGCTCCGGACGCAAGGAACTCGCATTTGTGCCGTTCACCGATGGTGAGCGTCACGATGACGGCACCTACACCTTCAGCTACACGGATAAGAACCTGTCTCCCTATACCGAGTATGAATATCAGATTCAGACCCGCAACAACAACAAGGCTGAGCAGCAGCGCAACAGCATTTACAGCGAACCGCTGACCTGCCGCACCAAGACTACAGCAGGCTATCCCGATATTTCGGTAACGATTGACGGCAAGGAGAATCAGACGGTTCTGCCGATCTATCCGGATTCTCTGGCAACCGCAACGGTTAAGTATAACGGAGACAATAAAAATCCGGACGGCGGCAAGTACAACAGCGTAAGCTATCAGTGGCAGAAGCTGAACAATGGTTCCTGGACCGAGATTGCCGGCAGCGTTTCCGATACGCTGAGCATCGAAAACGCCGGTTCTGCCGACAAGGGCACGTACCGCTGCCGACTGAATGTGCTCTACTTCGACAACACCGCCCAGAAGGAGTTCAGCATTTCCGCTTACTCGCCTGAGATTACCACACAGTACAGCAAGCGCACGCCCAAGTGTGAGCTGAATGTTACGGCGGAGAATGTTCAGGTTGGCGGTACGTACAACCGCACGCTGCATATCAATGCTACGATGCGTTCCGCGTCTGCTACCTCCACCATCCCGACCGGCACGCTCAGCTTCCTGATTCGCGGCACGGACTTCTCTACCACGGTTGCGGCTGAGATTGACAAAACCGGCAAGGTTACAAAGGATGTTATCGTGCCTGCAGACGGCGCTTACACGGTTACCCCGTATTATCCGGGCAGCTATGTATTCAAGGATATGAGCAATGCGGAAGGCCAGATGGTTCTCGTTGGCGATGCAACCGGCTACCAGCTGACGCTCACCAACGGCAAGGATAACAACAGCGTCACCCGCTTCACCTACGGCGATACGGTAACGCCGTCGCTCTCCCGCATGAGTAAAGATACGCATGGTCTGCAGAAGGTCAATAACGCGACCTTCAAGTATGCAGTTTCCGGTTCGGAAACACAACGGGATTTGACCAATCCGCTGGATGTCGGCACTTACACGCTGTATGCTTATGTAAACGGCGAAACCAAGCCGGTTGCAGAAACTGAGTTTACCGTTGTTCAGCGTGCCGTTACGCTGCGCGTTGTCACTCCGAAGGACGGCGTTGATCAGACTCTGGTCAATCCGAGCACCCAGCTTTCTCTCTCGGCAGACACGAAAAACATGACTGCTGATGAGATTAAAGCTCTGCACCTTGACTATACCGCAGTCAACACCGCAGGCAACGAGGTAACGCTCGCGCCGAAAATTGCGCCCAGCAACTACACGGTTTCCCCGTGCAAGACCGATGAGACCAACGAAACGCTGTACAACAACTATGAATTTACCTTTATCCCCGGCGTTTACACGGTAAACGGCACGACTTACATCCTGACCCTCAAGGCTGAGGACTTCGGCGAAGGCGCAAACAGGCACTCTGTCGGTTCTGCGTCGATCATTACCGCAGGTCTGAATGCCGGCAAGGCGGATGACGGCAGTGCAATCTCCAGCTTTACCGCAGACACCGATGTTACCCTGACCGCTACGCCGGATGCAGGTTATGCAGTTGACCATTGGACCTACGGCGGTCAGACAATTAAGGATGGCAGCGGTAATCCCATCACAGCAAACAGCGTTACTATCAAAACAGGTGCAGCATCCGCAATCGTTTCAGTATTTTTCAAGACCACCGATACCAAACTGAATGCTTCCGTTCAGAATAAGCAGGGCGGTACACTCAAATGCACGGATGAAAATGGCTCCGAAAGCCTCAAGAACTTCCCGGCTTACATTGCCAGCGGTGCAAAGTTCAACTTCACCGCAACGCCGAATACCGGCTGGCACTTCAAGCAGTGGATTCTCGCGAAACGCGGTGCAAACAGTTATCCGTCCGGCACCCCGCACGATAACGGCTCCAACACGCTCTCTGTTGAGGTTGGCGTGCAGGATATTGATCTGGCTGCCGTATTCGAGCGCGACAGCTACACGCTGACGCTGGAAGGTGAACTGACCGCAAGCTATCAGACGGTTGATCCGAACGATACCTCCAAGACGCTCACCAAGTCTCTCAAGAGCGGCGAAAGCGTCACCGGTGATACGAAGATTACGGTAGCGCCCAAGGCAGGCTATGCTGCCGCCACGGGCGAGACCTATCAGGTGAACGGCAAGGCTGTTGAAGCAGGAAAGCTCAACGCTGGCGGCAGCTATACCTTCCCCATCACCGAGAACACCAAGGTTTCGCTCAAGACCGACCGTGCCGCATTTGCGATTACCACACCGGAAATGGCGCATGGCACGATCATTGCAACCGTAGACGGCAAAGCTGTGGACGATCTGTCCAAGATTCCCGGCGGCAGCAAGGTTGAGCTGCAGGCACGCGCAGACCGCGGCTGGCATTTCAAGAACTGGGTTGTAAACGGTACTGCTCAGGATGAGGCTGCGGCAAAGACCAACGGCACTTACACCATCAGCGAACTGGCCGGCGATCTGTCCATCCACGCCGAATTTGCCCAGAGCGCTTCCTACACCGCCAAGGCTACCGCTGCAGCCGGCAACGGCACCATAAAATACACGCTGTATGATATCTACGGTGAGGAAGTTGAGACCAAGGCTATGCCTGCAGAAGGCGTAACCATCTATAAGGATGAGGAAATCACCTTCCATGCAGCGCCGAAGACTGGCTATCAGGTTGAACAGTGGGAAGTAAACGGCAAAAAGACTGCCGGAAACTCCAAAACCAATCCGGAAGGCAAAATCCGTGCGGACAAGAATATTACTGCAACCGTATACTTTAAGGTTACGGCAAGCTATCAGCTTACTTTCGGCACTGCTGATGAGAACGGCCATCTGACCGCCAAGATTGACGACACCGCGGTTGTCTCTCAGACCAAACAGCCGAATGGCAGCGAAATCACCTTCACTGCAGCACCAAACACCCAAAAGATGGTTGAAAAGTGGACGGTTACCCAGGGTGACATTACCGCAGCAGAAAACGATGCAGCTGTACAGGTTGATGGTGTAAATCTTGTCGATCCAATTTATATTCACACACTCGATGACAACCAGACCATCCGCGTTCACTTCACCGACCTTGTACAGTACGATGCCAAGATTTCCGGCACAAACGGCACCGGCAAATTCACCTACACCACGCCGATTCAGCCGAACGACACCGGTGCAGTCAACAGCGCATCCGCTCAGGTTCGCAAGAACGGAACGGTCAAGCTGACGCTCGCACCGAGCGCAAACTGTGTCGGCACCGCCGAGGAAATCAAGTCCGAACTCCAGAAGGCGGCTCCGAATGCCGTTGTTTCCGTAACCGAGAAGGACGGCAGCTTCGAAGCGGTTATCCGCAACGTAACGGAAGCTCTGGCGGTCAACACCGACAATCTGTTCCACAAAACTTACGCAATTACGGCCGGCAAGGCCGAAAACGGCAGCGTTTCCGCTTCTGCGGCACGCGCCAAGGCTGGCGACAAGGTAACGCTCACCGCTGCACCCGCAAGCGGCTATCAGCTGAAAACCCTGACGCTGACACCGGAGACCGCACTCGACAAGACGGTTTCCGCGTCCACCCTGACCTACACCTTCACCATGCCGGCGAATGACATTACTTTCACCGCGACCTTTGCCGTCAAGCCGAGCAGCGGCGGCGGCGCAGGCGGCGGTGGTGGAGCAGGCGGCGGCGCTGTTGCACCGGCTCCGACCGACAGCGGCTCGTCCTCCATTACCGCGCCGGACGGCACCAAGGTTCCCGCAACGGTTGAGGTAAAGAACGGCACCGCAGCGGTTTCCGCCGACAGCTCCAAGCTGACTGCGATTTCCGGCAAGGATTCGCTGACGCTTGACCTGTCCGCAGATTCCACCGTACGCACGGTATCGCTCACCGGCGATGTGGTAGCTGCTCTCGCCGGTGCAAAGAACGGCGCAGCGCTTACCCTGCCGAACGGCACGGTTGCACTCGACCGTGAGACGCTGACCGCACTCGGCAGCGCCGCACAGGCCGATGGTATGGCAAGTATTTCGATCGCTTCCGCTGACAAGTCCTCCCTGACGGACGCACAGCGCAAATACCTGCCGAAGAACGGCACCATCCTGAACATTTCTGCGCAGGTGCAGCCGAAAAACGGCACTGCAACCCGCATTCATGCGCTGAACGGCACGGCTTCGGTTTCTGTAGCATACAGCCTCAAGAGCGGCGAGAACGCCGCGCATCTGGTTGCATACTATCTTGCTGAGGACGGCTCGTTCGAAAAGCTGCCTGTCATTTATGATGCAGCGACCGGAAAGGCTACCTTTAAAACCACCCACTTCTCCACCTTCGTTATCACCCACGAGTACAGCAGCGACTTCTCCGATGTCAACCTGCGCAAGTGGTTCTACAACGAGGTCAACACTGCACTCGAGAACGGCTGGTTCAAGGGCCTGACCGCAACCAAGTTCGGTCCGGATGACGGCATGACCCGCGCAATGCTGGTTCAGGTGCTCTACCGCATGAGCGGCAGCAAGGCCGCTTCCACCGCACAGTTCACCGATGTGGCGGACGGCAAGTGGTACGCAGAAGCCATCGCATGGGCCTCCGAAAACGGCATTGTCAACGGCTTCACCGACGGCAGATTCCAGCCGGATACGCTGATCACCCGTCAGCAGCTGGCGGCCATCCTGTACCGCTACGATACCTATCGCGGTCATACGCCGCAGGGCAGCGCAGCACTCGATGGCTACGCAGACGCGGCTTCTGTCGAGTCGTGGGCTGCTGAAGCAATGAGCTGGGCGAACGGCAACGGTCTGGTAACCGGCGTTACCCCGACTACGCTCGTGCCGAACGGCACCGCAACCCGTGCTCAGGTAGCGGTTATCCTCAGCCGCTACACCGGCCAGTAATCCCATCCGATCCATACTACCCAACGGATATGGTATGAACAACCGCCCTGCAAGGGCAGACAATACCGACAGCGCCTGAAAACGCACACAAGCGACACCAATCGAAATATGGTGTCGCTTGTTTTTTTGCTTCTCGCACGGAATACGCTCACGCGAGAACGAATCGAACAGCCGCGGCAGAAATTCCATGCTCATATGTCAGCTTCTCCGGCGTGATATACTCTGCCAACCGAATCGCAAGTATTTTCAGGCTCGCGGCTCATTATATCGTACATCATGTTCTATATTTGCATAATACTGTGCAAATTCGACTCATTTTGATTTACAACGTCGTTGCAAGGTGATATACTGAAATTACCATATAAGATGCGCCGGATTATGCTTTGAGGAGAATGCTATAATGACCATGAATGACCCGCTGCTCCGCACGGACAGCTATGCAAAAATCTTCCTGTATAACACCCATGAAACCGTCGCCTGTGTGCCGCGCCACACCATCCGCATGCGCGATAAAGTGCGCCCGGACAAGCTGCGCGAAGCCGTCGAGCAGGCACTGCTGCGCTTTCCGCACATGATGCTGACCGCCGAGCCGACCGAGACCGCGTTCCGCTACCGCCGCAACGTGCAGCCCGCCGTAGTGCTGCCGTTCGACGGTGTATCCACCCGCTACACCATCGGCTCCAAGGATACGAACGGATACTTATTTCTCGTCGGCTACCACGACAAGACCATCTATATGGAGTATCAGCACTCTATCTCGGATGGACGCGGATTCGAGGAGTTTATCCGCTGTGTACTGTTCCAGTACCTGAAAAACTGCGGTTTCCCGGTTGAGAATGACGGCTCTGTGCGCGGCATGGATACCCGCTGGTCTCCTGAGGAGAGCGCAAACGGCTACGAGCAGCTGGCAGACCGTGAATTTTCGCCGGATGGCATCTGGAAAAAGCCGGAGGCTGTTCATGCCCCCGAGGTACAGTGGGGCGCTGACGGCTCCGAGGTCGTCACCGAGGTGACGTTCCCGTTTTCTCAGCTGCACGATTACGCAAAGTCCATCGGCGTCAGTCCGCTGTCTGTACTGGCTCCGCTGATGATGAAAGCGTTTGATGATAAGTTCGGCGGAACGGACAAGCCGGTTATCGCGGAGATTCCGGTCGATCTGCGTCCGCTGCTGCCGACGCTTACCACGCGGTATTTTATTTGCTTTATCGATCTGCCGTATTTTCCGGAGTACCGCGATCTGCCGAATGACGAGGTGTTCCGGCGCACGAAAGCGTTTTTGAAGGATCAGATGCAGCGCGAACAGCTGCTCTATCGTGCAAAAGCCGCCGCAGACCGCTGTGAATCGCTGCATGAGGCAGACATGCCGCTCGCGGAGAAAATGCAGGCGGCACAGAAGGTCACGACTGATTTTGTGCTCGAGGACAGCTTTCTCATTACCAATGTCGGCCGATTCGCCCTGCCGGAAAGCTGCCGTCCGTATGTACTCGATTACGGCGCAATCCTGCCGTGTGCTGTGCAGCCGTTTGCGCTGCTGATCTCGTCGTATGGAGATAAAATGAAACTGTCCGTCGCGCAGCGCGACCACGATATGCAGGTTGTCGAGGATTTGTGCGCCGGTCTGCGGCAGCTTGGCATCCAGCCTGAAACACTCAGCTATCCGTTTGTGGTAACACGGTATAACGGACTTGAGTGCGGGATGTAAGTTCAAAACTGTAATTTCAAAAGCAAAACGCTCAGCTACCAAACGATAGCTGAGCGTTTCGCTTTCTTTATCCAAGCCGCGCGACTGTGTAGCCGACATACAGACCGGCACCGGTCACAAGTGCATTCTCGTCCACATCGAAGCCGCCGTTATGGTTGGTGATCATCGTGTGCGGCAAATCCGGATTGCCGGTGCCGAGATACGCATACGCGCCCGGCTTATACAGCTCAAACTCGGCAAAATTATCGCCGCTGAGCGACAGCTCACGGTCTGTGACAACGTGTCCTTCTCCGAGCAGCTCGTCCACGACCCGAGCAGCTTCCTCGCACACCTGCGGGTCATTGATGAGCGCAGCGGCAAAGTCCGTCCACTCGATCTCCGCCGTGCCGCCATACAGCGCCGCAATGCTCTGCGCGGTCTCACTGACCTGTGCACGGACGCGGTCGCGGCTCTCCTGCGAAATGGTGCGCGTTGTGCCCTCCATTTCAGCAAATGCTGCCACGGCGTTGTATGTCGTGCCTGCGTTCAGCTTGCCGATACCGATGATGACCGGCTCGGTCGGTGAAGTGCGGCGCGTAACCAGTCCCTGCACTGCCACGACAATCTGGCTGGCGATGTACAGCGCATCTACGCCCAGATGCGGCGTGGAAACATGCGTGGACTTACCGTGCACGCGAATGCGGAAATGATCGACTGCGGCGTTGTTGATGCCCGGTTTGAGTCCTACCGTGCCTGCCTCCAAATCATACGCGGTGTGCAGACCGAACACGCGCTCGGCACCATCCAGCACACCGGCTGCGACAAACGGCTTTGCACCTTTTCCGATTTCCTCTCCCGGCTGAAACACAAGACGGACCTTTCCGCTGAACGCGTCTCTGTTCTCCGACAGGATTTTCGCGGCACCCAGAAGACAGGCAGCGTGCGCATCATGGCCGCAGGCGTGCATAACGCCTGCATTCTCCGAGCGATAGACGCACTCGTGCGTCTCCTCAATGGGCAGCGCGTCGATATCCGCACGCAGAACCAGCACTTTTCCGTTGTCCTTTGCGCCCTTCAGCGTGCCGAGCACGCCGGTTTCGCCTACGCGCGTGTGCGGAATGCCGAACTTGTCCAGTTCCTCCTCAATGCGCTGTGCCGTGCGGAATTCCTGCAGGCTCAGCTCCGGGTGCCGGTGAAATTCCCGACGGATGGATACGATGTAGTCCTTCGTTTCCGCTGCGGCTTTCTTTACATCCATGACGGCTTTTCCTCCTGTTTATCGGTGTTTCGGTTTGATCTTATCACGCAGACCTTCCAGACGGTTGAGTGCATCGAGCAGCGTCTCGTCCTTCTTGGCAAAATGCAGGCGAATCAGGTTGTTGACCGGCTCACGGAAGAAGCTCGATCCGGGAACCGCGCCTACGCCGACATAATGCGCCAGATCCTCGCAGAATGCAAGATCGCTCTCGTAGCCGAACTCGGCAATGTCGAGCAGAACGTAGTACGCGCCCTGCGGGTCGGTGTGGGCAATCTTCAAATCGTCCAGACCCTTGAGGAACAGGTCCTTTTTGTGCGTGTACTTGGCCTGCAAATCGTCATAGTAGTCCTGCCCCATCTTCAGGCCGGTAACAACAGCCTCCTGCAGCGGTGCTGCTGCGCCGACGGTCAGGAAGTCATGTACTTTTTTCGCACGGTCGATAATCTCCGGCGGGGCAATGATATAACCCAGTCGCCAGCCGGTAACCGAGTACGTCTTGGAGAGCGACGAGCACGACAGCGTGCGCTCCCACATGCCCGGCAGGGTGGCAAAATAGGTGTGCTTGTTGGGTGCGAATACGATGTGCTCATACACCTCGTCGGTGATAACGTAGGTATCGTACTTCTCCGCGAGAGACGCGATAATCTCCAGCTCCTCGCGGGTGAACACCTTGCCGCACGGGTTGGACGGGTTGCACAGGATGATGGCCTTCGGGTGCTGACGGAATGCATCCTCGAGCACGTTTGCGTCAAAGTGGAAATCCGGCGGCACGAGCGGCACATAGATAGGCTCTGCGCCGGACAGGATGGTATCCGCACCGTAGTTCTCGTAGAACGGGGAGAAAATGATGACTTTATCGCCCGGATTGGTGACTGTCATCATCGCAGCCATCATGGCCTCCGTGCTGCCGCAGGTCGTGACAATTTCGGTGTTCGGGTCGATCCTGCGGCCCATGAAATAGGTCTGCTTGGCGGCCAGCGCCTCACGGAAGTTCTGCGAACCCCAGGTAATGGAATACTGGTGGTAATCCTCGTAGGCCACCTGCGCCAGACGGTCGAGCAGCTCCTTCGGCGGCTCAAAGTCCGGGAAACCCTGCGACAGGTTTACCGCGTCATACTGCATGGAAACGCGCGTCATGCGGCGGATGACCGAATCGGTAAAGCCGGCGGTGCGCTCAGATAAGCTCTGCATGGTTATTTTCCTCCTACAATGTAAGATTTCTGGTCGTTCAGTGTATGTTTCGGGTCGAGGGCGGTCTTGATTGCGTTCATCACGGCGAGATTATCCTCCGCAGTTTCCCGCAGGAAGTACGACCGCTTGGAAATGCCGATGCCATGCTCACCCGAGGCTACGCCGCCATAGGAATACGCCTTGGCGTAGGCCTGCTCCATGTTGTCGTGCAGTTCACGCTCCCATGTCTGCTGGTCGCGGCCGTCACGCACCACGCAGAGATGCACGTTGCCGTCACCCGCATGACCGAACGCGATCATACGCACGCCCGAGGATGCTTCCAGCTCGTTGATGTAGCGAACGAAATCCGCCGTGTGGCTGATCGGCACGACAATGTCCACCGGCTCCTGCTCGGACACGGCCTCGACCGCCATGACGAGCGCACCGCGCACCTTCCAGATGTCGGCAGCCTGCTCAGCGCTGCGCAGCACGATGTAGTCGATGGCACCGTTGTCAAGTGCAAGGCGGCGCACGCGCTCGATATTCGCGTTGACCTCGCTCTCGTGGCCGTCAAACGTCAGCAGGATGTACGAGCCCGCATCCGGACGCGGATATTTCACCCTGCAAAACTCCTCGCCGAGGGCTACGACCTTGCGCTCCATGAATTCGACTGCGGTCGGGTTGGCATTTGCCTGCAAAATCGTCAGCACGCTGCGGATACCCGTGCCGAGGTCGGCAAACGGCACGAGCACGCTCACCGAGGCTTCCGGTCTGGGCAGCAGGCGCAGCAGGCACTTGGTAATAACGGCCAGCGTGCCCTCCGAGCCGATGAGCAGGTGCTTGAGCGACAGTCCGCTCGCATCCTTGACCTGCTTGCCGCCGACTTTCAGCACCGTACCGTCCGCAAGGACGACCTCCAGCCCGCGCACATAGTCGCGTGTTACGCCGTACTTGACCGCACGCATACCGCCCGCGTTGGTGCTGATGTTGCCGCCGATGCTCGAGGCCTTTTCGCCCGGATCGGGCGGATAGAACAGGCCGCGCTCCTCGACATACGCCTGCAGATCCTTGAGTAGCATACCCGGCTCGACGGTGATGGTCATGGTGTCGCGGTCAAGCTCGAGCACGCGGTTCATGCGCGATACATCCAGAATGATACCACCGAACAGCGGAATTGTCGAGCCCACCAGATTGGTTCCCGCGCCGCGCGGCGTGATCGGGATGCCGTTTTCGTTGGCGTACCGGAGCACGCCGCTGACCTCCTCGGTCGAGCGCGCGAACACGAGCGCGTCTGCCGTGCCGGTGCGGCGGCCGAGCGCATCGCTCAGGTATTCCGCCGGGATGTTCTCTGCGAAAAGCAGACGGTCTTCATCTGAAATGATATTCTGTAAAGCCTTTTTATCTATCTGCATTGCTGTTTCCTCCTGCCGAAAATGCCGCCGGTGCTTTCCGGCGGCATTGGGAATCACTGTGAGTTACTTGTCTGCCAGCAGATCCTGATCCCAGCCTGCCTTGATGAAGTAGCCG
>OLSG01001844.1_pt1 | contig 19996 bp, 18 predicted proteins | sample 1673041 | NCBI WGS metagenome assembly OLSG01 (sample SAMEA3136749, study PRJEB25190) | human gut metagenome | reverse complement strand
TCCGTCTGCGCCAGGTAGAAATGGTAGATTGTGTCAGGCCAGAATTCTCTGCGAGGGCATACTCGGACCAGCCACGGGAAAGGCGTTCCTGCTCAATGCGGCCCAGGATATCAAATGTAGGCTTCTCTCGTTCCATGGTTTAGCCTCCTTGGATAAATCGTAGTGTGTACTTACGATTTTATTGTGATAAGGCTTGACCGTTAATTGCATTAGTTGTATACTTTCGATAATATATACCGTAGCAATCAAACCATTTTTTGGAAATTTCGCACAAATTTTAGAACCAAAAACTTTTTGATAGACAAAAAAGAAGATAGACAATGCCTGTCCACCACGGTTGTTATAATAGGGCTGAACCAAAGAGGAGGACAAGCCAATGACAGCAGATAAGAAAGACGCTGTTAAAATTGCAAACTACACGCTCGATAAGTGGACGCGGCTGCGGCAGTATCTTCCCGAAGATGATACGCGGCTGGACTTGAAGAATTGTTATCGCCAGTACCAGCAAGCCGTTGCCGTTCGCACTATGCTGAAAAACAATCTGATTTCATCTCTGGACTTGACCTTTCCGGACATTAACAGACTGTTTACAAGCCCCTCGAAGAGCAACGGATGTGAGAAATGGGTCGATTTCATCGGAGAATTCTGGCACAGCGAGTGCTTTTCGAGTCTGTCCGAAAACGGTTTTGCCAAAAAATACCTAAAGTGGTGCCAGAAGAACGGATATATCTTTGCCCGCTCAAAATCGGATGAAATCTATGCTTGTGCAGTTAATGCCGCTTCTCTTCCGAAATCTGCAGCCTCAAAACTCCTTATTCAGCAACAGGTCGTTCAACTGAAAGCAGTTTCCAAGTCAGTGGCTGCATTCCGACAGGAGATGCTTCGCCTTTCTCGGCAGCTTCCCGAATTCGATACCGTGATGGAAATGTACGTTGTTGGTCCTTCTCTCGGCCCTCAACTGATGGCTGAAATCGGAGACATCCGCCGCTTTCAATTCAAGAAATCGCTCATTGCGTTTGCAGGAATTGAGCCGCAACCAAACGACTCCGGTAAGGTCGTGGGCAATGACAGTGGAATTAGTAAAGTTGGCTCAGCGGTTTTGAGACGGACGCTCTTTCTGATTATGACTGTCATTTTGCAGACGCATCCACAGGATGAACCTGTTTTTCAATTCATGGACAAAAAGCGTTCCGAAGGAAAGCCCTACAAAGTTTATATGATGGCTTCGGCTAACAAGTTTTTGCGTATTTACTACGCCAGAGTAAAAACTGTGATGGATTCCGCAGATTCTAATTAATCAACCATTTCATATACTTTTCGGCAAGCTGTCACTTTTTGAGTGCTTAACGGCTTATTTGAGTTACCCTTCTGACTGCAGGTTCAAATTTCCGAAATTTTCTCAAATCACAACTTGACTTTTATTAGCAGGTCTTTATCCTAAAGAGTCTGGGATGTCCCGGGCTTCTTGCAAATCGTGAATCATTTTTGCCAGGGCCAGCGCAACCTCCTGCTGGCGGAATGAGAGTTTCAGCAGCTCCATCACCTGGTCACCGGTCAGCTCCCCCGGGCAGATCAGAAAACTTTCCAGCATTCCCCCGCGCGTACAGAGACGATGGGGGCGGGCCTTGCGGGTTAACTCCGGTATCCGGTGCTCCAACATTTTCTCTTGGTGCTGGTAGTAACGGAGCTTCTGTTCGGCTTTTTCCTTTTGGTCTTTCATGTGGTCCAGTTTTTCACTAAAGACGCGGAATGGAAAGACAGTTTTCTTCCGGCATTTCTTAGCAGTAGTGTATATGAAGGAAAAAACTATGCTGTACCTTACAGGAGCTCTGTATTATATATGCTTTATAATAAGCAGGTATTTGCAGATAATAATTTAGATGTTCCTACTACATGGGATGAATTTATTGATGTATGCGATACTTTGAAAAATAAAGAGATTACACCAATTGCATTTGGTAATTCAGACAAGTGGTATACCATGTGGTATGTTGGTCAGTTTAATGCAAATTTTGTAAATAAGGATGTTCGAACCGCGGATTATAACCCAAGTAGTGGTACGTTTACCGATGAAGGATATGTAAAAGCTGTCCAGACATTTTTGGATTTGAATGATGCCGGATATCTTGGCAAAAATGTAAATTCAAAAGATTATTACCAGGTAAGAGAAGAATTTGCCGCAGGTAAACAGGCGATGATCCTGGATGCGACAAGCCAGTTTTCATTTTATACGGGTGCAATGGGGGAAGACGGATATGGTTATTTTAAGATTCCGATTCCGGATGGCGCAACAGGAGATGAGGCGTCAACAATTGTAACAGGTGGATCAGAAAATTATGCAATTTCTGCTGAAACAAAACATCCGGATGAAGCAGTTAAATTCCTTAAATTTTTAACAAAGAAAGCACAGGCTGAAAAACAGACCAAAGAGACAGGACTTCCGAATGCAATTATTGGAGGTATTACAGAAGATAATTCAGATGCTGTAATTGCAGCGGCTTATAAAACATCAGAAGACTATAATGCGATTGCCGAATGGCTTGATCAGTGTGTTGATGGAAATGTTTCTAATACCTATATGGCAAGCTTACAGGAAGCTTTAGATGGAAAGTCGGCAGAAGATGTCATGGCAGATGTGCAAAAAGCAGCAAAAGAAGTTGCTGATGCAAATAAATAGAGGGGCATAATATTGCTCCTCTGAAAGGAAGATTAAATATGCGGAAAGATAACAAAAGAACAATTGCATTATATATGTTTCCTGCGATTTTAATGATTGTTGTACTTTTATATTTACCAATTTTTATCAATTTGTATGAAAGCTTCTTTAGTTGGGGAGCAATGAGTTCCAGTCATAAATTTGTAGGAATTGGCAATTATATGAAAATGTTCAAAGACGAAGTGTTTTATACAGCACTGAAAAATAATATGATTTTCATGATTATGTCAGTTATTTTTCAGATAGGTCTTTCTTTAATTATTGCCAATACGCTTGAATCCAAGTTTATGCGAAAAACACAGAACATTTTTCAGTCAATTTATTTCATTCCTTCATTGCTTATGGTGACGGTAGTGGGTATTGCATTTAAGATGATTTGCAGTCCATCTATCGGAATTATAAATCCTCTGTTAGAGCTGATCGGAATAAATACAGAAAATATTGATTTGCTTGGAAATGCAGGAAGTGCGACTTTTTCTATTGCCGCAATGTCACAATGGCAATATATAGGTTATACAGTAGTTCTTTTTGTGGTTGCAATTCAGAATATACCGGCTGATTTATATGAAGCAGCAGATATAGATGGCGCGAGTGCGTTAAAGAAGTTTTTCTATATTACACTTCCGGAGATTAAAGATACAATATTGATCAATATGATTATTACGATTACAGGATCTATCCGGGAATATGATGAAGTTTTTGTAACAACAAATGGTGGACCGGGATATGCCTCAGAAACTTTAGCGACTTATTTGTATAAAGTTGGATTTAGAAACGACCAGATGGGATACGCCTCTGCAATAGCATTCTTTATCTTTATTGTGACATTCGCAATCGGGTTATTGCAGATGAAAGGATATAAATTAGACGAATAGGAGGTGGGAAGATGAAAAAGAAAATCGTTCATATTATTACATATATTTTATTTATTTTGTTTGCGTTGATTATCATCTTTCCACTTATATGGATGGTAATTACAGGATTTAAAACAAATCAGGAATTATTTTTATCACCATTTTCACTGCCGGAGACATGGCATTGGGAAAACTATGTAAATGCGTGGAATAAAGGGATTGGAGTATATTTATCCAATAGCGTGATTATTACAGTAGCAGCAACTGCTTTATCAACATTTTTAAGTTGTCTTGCAGCATATCCTTTATCAAGATTAAAATTTAAAACAAAAAAGTTATGGATTTATCTAATATTAGGAGGATTAATGCTGGCACCACAATCTTCACTAATCTCTTTGTTTAAGATGGTCAAAATTGCGGGATTGTATGATACGAGAATTAGTTTGATCTTGATTGATGCAGCATTTAGAATTCCATTTGCTACATTTTTGATTATGACATTTTATAAAAGTATTAGTTATAGCCTGGATGAATCTGCATATATAGATGGAGCAACTACATGGCAGATATTTGTAAAAATTATGTTGCCACTTAGTAAACCGATTATTGCTTCATGTTCCATTGTAAGCTTCAGAGCAGTATGGAATGAATTGATGTTTGCTAATGTATTGTTACAGAGTACAGATAAAAAAACAGTACCGGTTGGTCTGATGAATTTTCAGCGAATGACAACAACAAACTGGACACTTGTGATTTCAAGCATGGTTATAGCATCACTTCCTCTGATTATCGCGTTTCTGTTGCTTCAGAAGCAATTTGTAAGAGGATTAACGGCAGGTAGTGTGAAAGGATAAGAGTCATGAAAAATTTAAAGAGATCTCAGATTTTAACGTCGAACTATCCGTATTACAAATATTCCCTGAACTATGGATTCTTTACATAGGATGGGAGCGGAACAAATTGAATTTTATGCATGTTTTCCGCATTTTCATATGGATGATATTACATACAGAGATATTAAAAGTTTGAAGAAAAAACTGAAAGACTTCGGATTAAAAGCAATGTGTGTAACACCGGAACAATGTTTGTATCCTGTAAATATTGCAGCGTTTGATATTGCGGCAAGAAATCGAAGCATTAACGTCTTCAAAAAAACAATTGAAACAGCAGCTGAACTGGAAGCAGATACAATCGTTACTTTATGCGGATATGGGACAATTGATGAGAAGGATGAAGATGTATGGAAACGTTCTGTTGATTCAATGAGAATACTTGGTGATATGGCAGAAGCATATAACATTGAAATGGTATTGGAAACTTCACCGCGCGAATATACAACAACTCATACTGCAAAAGAAGCAGTACGAATGATTGAGGAAATAGGGTCACCTGCGGTGAAAGGCATGATAGATACGGCAACTCTGGGGTTTTCAAAAGAAACAATGAAACAGGCAGTTCAAGATTTGGGAAAGTATCTAAGGCATGTGCATGTTGCGGATGGAATCCCTAATGGGCATTTGATTCTTGGAGAAGGAGAATTGGATATCAGGGGAATGTTGCATGAGTTGGATGAGGTAAATTACCAGGGAATGTTAAGTCTGGAAATTTTAAATGATAAGTATATGAGAACACCACATGAAGCAATGCAAATATCTTTTGAAATGTTAAAAAAATATATAGATCAATAGGAGGAAAAGAAAATGGAAATCAGAGAGCTTATTGAAAAAATTGTCAAAGAAATGGAAGAAAAAGGTGGTCTTAAAAATGTTGTATGGGTTGCGGCTGGCGGCTCAAATGATGGACATTATGCAGCGCAGTATTTTATGGACAGGGAATCTACAGCAGTACGCTCGCAGATGATCACAAGCAGTGAATTTGAATTTGCAGCACCGAAATGTATAGGAGAAAATACGATTGCAGTTATCACATCTATGAGGGGAACGAAGGAAACAATAGAGGCTGCAAAAGTCGCAAAAGAACTTGGAGCTGTTACAATCAGCCAATATGTTGATGAATCAGGGCTTACAGAAGTTTGCGATTATAATGTTCAGTATGGAAGTATCTGGGAAGACGATGAGGATCAGGGAAGAACGAATGCGGGAAACGCACTGCGAATTGCAATGGCAATTGTAGATGTTACAGAAGGATATAAAAATTATGCAGATGCAATGGATGCTTTTGAAAAAATTCAGCCGGCTTATGTGAGAGCAAGAGAATATTGCAGACCGTTAGCGAAGAAATGGGCAGATCAGGTTAAAGATGAAAAAACAATTACAGTAATCGCAAGTGGACCAGCTTATGGTTCTGGTCATATTTTTTCAACTTGTAATATTCTCGAAATGCTACAGATTCAATCTCCAACATTTAACAGTTGTGATTTTTTCCATGGACCATTTGAAATTACAGATAAAAATGGAGCATTTTTCCTCCTTGTTGCAGATGGAAGAACCAGAAAAGCTGATGAGCGTGCAATTACATTTTTAAAGAAATATGCAGGTGAAAAAGTATATATTCTGGATGCAAAAGAGCTTGGTCTTGATAATCTAAAAGATTCAGTTTCAGAATATTTTAATCATCTTTTGTTTACACCTATTTTGAATAATGTTTATATGAAAGCATTGTCAGAAGCAACAGGAATAGATTACACAACTCGTCGATATATGTGGAAGGTAGAATATTAAACAAATAATATGACAGATAATAGAATCATTCGTATACTCACGACATTATGTGATTTCCTTATTTTGAATATTTTGTGGTTGGTATGTTCAGTACCTGTTATTACAGCAGGGGCATCCACAACCGCATTATATTCTGTAATGTTTAAAATTATAAAGAAGGAAGAAGGGTATATTATAAAAAGCTTTTTAAAAGCATTTCGTCAAAATTTTAAGCAAAGTACAATTATCTGGCTTCTGTTAATCGGGACAGGATGTATTGTTGGATATGACTGGTATATAGCAGTAACATATATCAAGTTGAATCGACAGATAATAAATATTCTGGTAGCAGGAATCATCATATTTTTATTATGGGGATGGATATTTGTATTTCCGTTGATAGCTTGTTTTGAAAATACAATAAAGAATATGATAAAAAATGCTTTTTTAATACCAATATCACAACTGCCGTATGCAGTAATTATTATATTATTTGATATTGTGTGTATTGGAGGAACACTTTATAATTACAGAACTCTTTTTTATGGAAGTATATTCTGGAGTAGTATAGGCGGAAGCCTTCTGGTATATGTGAATTCTATTTTTATGAGTAAAATATTTGAACCATATAGGTAATAAAACTCTCTTATGAAAGATCGTTAAATCATTCATAAGAGAGTTTTTTAATGTAAATGTAAAAGACAAGTACTTCTATATTTACATAATCTTCGTCTCTTCCAGCTTCTCAGAGAACGCTTCATTCACCTTAATGATCGGCTTCCTAAGCACCAGTCCCACGATCAGGGACACCATAAGGAAGATACAAAGCTTTCCAAGATCGATCCAGTAATCCATACCGTAAAGACCACCGACAGCTTCACGCAGGGCTGCCATACTGTGGGTAAACGGCAGTAGCGGATATACCGCTTTGAAGAATCCCGGGGCAACCTCGATCGGGAAAGTTCCGCCGGTTCCGGCTACCTGCATAACCAGAAGTACGACACTGACCGCTTTTCCGATATCTCCGAAGGAGACAGTCAGCGTGTAAATGATGTTGACATATACGATGCTGGATACCCATCCGGCAAGGAGGAAGAGGAACGGGTGCTTGCACTGGATGCCAAGATAGAACAGATCACCGAGGCAGATCAGGGTGCTTTGCAAAAGCCCCAGGATCAGGAAGATAAGGTATCTTCCAAGATAAATCTGATGGAGCTTCAGATGTTTAAGTCCGGTGGTGCCGTTTTCGGATACAGTGACCTTGAGCATGGCAACCAGGACAATTCCGCCGATCCAGATGGAAAGTGTAGAGTAGAATGGGGCCATGGAAGAACCGTAATTTTCAATCGGGTACACTTTGTTGGTCTTAAGCTCTACCGGTGCGGCGAGGAAAGAACTGATACTGTCCTTATCGCCGGAAATCAGATCTTCCAGTTCGGAGAAATCGCCGGTTGCTTCCATTTGACCAAGTCTGGAGATGGTATCTGTGATCTTTGAGGCAGCCGTTTTCAAAAGCTCAGAAGAGGTTTCCAGAGCCTTCTGAATCTGCGACAGATCAGAGCCAGCTGAAGAAGCAAGGGTATAGATTCCATCTGCACTTACACCGAGCTGGGAGAGCAGTCCGGACAGATCATTTTTGGTGGAACCAAGAGAGACGGACAGCTGTTTTAAAGAAGCAGATACATTGGTTTCATAGTCGGATTTGACAGCTGCAATTCCGGAAATACTGGAGCTGATCAGATCATCCAGCTCTTTTTTAGAGGTTGTTACATTGCCTGCTGTATCCCGCAGAGAGGAAGCAGCGTTCGTGAGTTTATCACGAAGTTCTTCCTGAACAGCAATGGAATCGTCTAATTTAGCAAGAATCGGTGCGGTAAGATCAGACAGCTCCGGGTGTGCATCTGCAATCTGTGCAATGCTGTCACGGATTCCCTGGTAAGACTGTACGATCGCATTGACGCGGTTTCCAAGAAGATCAAGGGTGCTGGCAACAGAAGAAGCATCCTGTGACTGCGACTGGAATGCCTGATCGATCGTCTGTGACATCTGTTCGTAAAAGCTTTTGGTAGAGGTCAGTGCAGCATTGATTCCGTCTGTAGCTCCGTTCAGAGTTTCCTGAATCCCGGAGAAGGACTGCTGTGCACCGGAAAGCGTATCTGCATTTGCAGAAGCCTGTTCTTTCGTTGCTTTTAAGAATTCGGCAGTTGTGTCCAAAAGCTGCTGCGCAGAATCGGTCATCTGTGAGAAGGAATGCAGGGTAGTCGAAGAGGCAGACAGATCAGAACCGATTTTATTCAGATTTGTGATCAGTGTGCCTGCAAGCTCATCCGAATCCCTGGAGTCTGCGGTATTTGCAACAGTCTGGAGCGCGGTCAGCACCGTATCGGAAATGGTTTCGATAAATACTTCGTTGACCTGTGTCTGGACTGCGGTTGCTCCTTTGTCTGTTACCTTCGGCGCAATGGCATTTTCTTTTGCATTGGAGTAATAGGTAATCTCCGGTTTTTTAATATCACTGGAAAATACACTCATCAGGTTCGTACTGAAATCTTCCGGGATTACGATTGCTGCGTAATATTCTCCGGATTTTACACCCTTCATTGCTTTGCTTTTGGTCGTAAATACCCAGTTGAGCTGTGTATTCTCCCGAAGAGCAGACAATACCTGATCGCCAAGATTCAGCTGGAGCGGGATCAGGTTTCCGGTATAGCCTTCATCTACGCTTGCTACGGCAACCTTCAGATTCCTCGTATTCCCATAGGGATCCCAGCTTGCCGCAATGTTGAACCATGCATAAAGGCAGGGAACCACTGTGACGCCGAGAACGACGATCAGCGCAATGACATTTGTTCTTATTTTCCGGATATCTCTTGTGAAGATGGTCCATATATTTCTCATTCGTCTTTTCCCTCCTTTACTTTTTTAAGAAATGCTTCTTCAGACAGATGGATATAGGAAAGCTGTCTGGAGGTCTTGTCGTGAATATATTCTACACAGATCAGATAGACGGCGAGTACGATCAGGGAAATGATCCACAGTGTCAGGTATATGATCTTGGATTCCAGACTGAACATCAGAAGAAGAAAGATCAGTGGAATTACAAGGATCAGAATAAAACCGGTACGGATTAGTTTTGGATACCGTTTTTCGAAGCGGTTGGCACGTTGGATAAAATCAGCCCGTCCGTCTTCGTCCTGCATCATGGTTTTCATCATCAGTGTAAGCTGTGGGCGGGAGAGCTCACCGGTTGCAGTCTCTCCTAGCATCAGGTCTGTCTCGGCAAGACGTTTGTCGAACAGATGGTTCAGATTCATCAGAAGTGGTCTCAGTACCAGTCCGATGAAGAATGCAAGGAGAAGGAAAAGCAGCAGGGTCAGCAGATCCTTTGCGTAGTTATTTTTGTAAAATCCGGCAATACACTCACGCATAGCGCCAATTCCGTAAGAGAACGGCAGAAGCGGATGCAGTCTCTGGAAAAAGACCGGTGTCATCTCGATCGGATAGGTTCCGGAAGAACCAGGGATCTGCAGGATGACCAGGACAACGGCAAGCGCTTTTCCAATGTGCTTGAAGGTCAGCGCCATTGCATAGATCAGATTGACATACACAAAGGAGCAGAGCATACCAGCGCACACAAATGCAACCGGGTGGACACACTGTACTTTCAGAAGCAGCAGATCTCCTATGCACACAATGAATCCCTGGATCAGTCCGACCACGACAAAGAGCATCCAACGTCCGAAATAAGCAGTTGTCGGAGTAAAACGGGAAATGGTTTCGTCTTTGTCTACTTCCTGTTTCAGGATGGATACCAGGATCAGTCCGCCAACCCAGAGTGCCAGATTAGTGTAGAACGGAGTCATTCCGGAACCGTAATTTTCCACATCATAAAGTACCTTTGAATTGATCGAAACCGGTGAGGACATAAAATCAGAAATGGAATCTGAGTCGATGCCTTCCAGTGAGATCAGATGCTGGTAGGTTTCGGAGCTCTGCAGAGCTTTTAGGTCAGCGGTAATATTTTCCAGAGCAGTATCTACGCTTTCAAGAGTTCCTCCGGTCTGACCAAGTGCGTCTGCACTTTCGTTTAAACTGCTCTTTAACTGGGTAAGGATCACCTTTAACTGTGTGATCGTCGGATTTACCCCGGTTAAAGTAGAAGAAAGGCTTCCGCTCAATGTGGCAAGCCCGTCAAGTGACTGGTTCAGCTGTGGCAGAAGCGACTGGTTCAGACTGTTTCTGTAATTCTGCAGAGACTGTCGGTTCTGGGCAGTGAGTGTCTCAAGAGAACTTCTGGTATTGCTTGCTGTAGTCAGTGCATTTCCTATGCTGGAATTGCTGTTCCCAAGAGAATCAATGAGTTCCTGAAGAGAATCTTTCTGTGCCTGGAGTTCTGCAATTTTTTCGCTGACGATACCGGACAGGGAAGAATCACTTCCGATCTGCTGCTGAAGGGCGGCAAGCTTTTCCAGAATTTCTGCATTTTTCTTATTTAAAGAGCTGGCAGAAGAAATACTGTCTCCGATCGCAGTGTTGACCTGTGTGGCTTTTGTCTCAAAAGTTCCGAGCTTTAAGGCTGCGGAGGTGTAGACATTGTTTAAAAGCGTCTCACCATCTGACAGGCTGGTAGAAAATTCTGTGGAAAAGGTTCCGATTGCTGTCCGGCTGGTGGCAAGCAGATCTGATGAATCTGCAAGGGCAGCAGAACCGGAAGAGGCAACAGCATTTACAGAGTCCAGCGTTTTCAGAGTGTCATCGATCAAAGAACCGGAATCTTTTACCGTAGTCTGGAAATCCTTCAGGGCGTTCTGATAGTCAGCAAGATTCTTACGGGTATCGGTAAGCGCCTGCATCAGCGTAGAATTTGTTCCGTCAAGCTTGCCGGTCAGTGTACCGGCCGATTTCTGCACGATCTTCGCAATGGAGTCAGCGGCAACGGACGAAAAGGTGTCATTGATCTGCTGCTGGATCGTGCTTGCGCCGGTGGCGGTGATCTTCGGAGCGATCGCGTTTTTCTTTTCATTAATATAATAGTCGAGCTGTGGCTGTTTTAAATCCCCGGAAAGGATGCTGAGGAGAGACTCGCTGAAATCCTCCGGGATTACAATGGCAGCGTAGTATTTGCCGGAACGGACACCGCTTTTGGCTTTCTTTTCATCAACAAAGGTCCAGCCAAGCTGGTGATTTATTTTCAGATTCTGTACGATGGTGCCTCCGGCATTCAGATCCATCGAACCGGTGTGTCCACCGGTGTCACAATTTGCAATCGCCACTTTTACATTTTTTGTATTGCCGTAGGGATCCATGTTGGCGGCAATGTTGAACCATGCATAGAGAGAAGGGAGAATGCAGACTCCCACCATGACGAGAGCAGCAGCAGGGCTACGTAAGAGTCTCTTTAAATCTCTCTGAAATATTTGAAGCACTTTCTTCATGTGAACCTCCTGTGTAATGTCGTTAATAGTGCCAGTATTGAGAATAGTATAGCAAAAAGTGTGGAAAAAATCCATGAGAAAAAATGACGTTCGGTCAGAAATACAATCTGGATAAAGTTAAGCGTAAGATGATATTTGAAAAAACAGTGTTTTATGATATTCTATATTTATCTATAATACAAATAAAAAAGGGTGGAATAGAAAGTGTCAATAAAAGTAAAAGAGGTATTAGAGCTGGCACAGTCGAAAGGATGTACATTAGCAGCCGGAGAAGGTGGAATGGATAGGATTGTTCGCTTTGTGGATTGTATGGAAATACCAGATATGAAAGCATGGATGCGCCCAAATGTTTTGTATATTACAACTGGATATGCATATAGTGACACAAAAGAAGAAATAATGAATCTGATAAGAAATTTGTATGAAGCAAAGGCAGCTGCGCTCGCGACAAAATATAGATATATTGGTTGTTTTTTGGATGATGCGATCAAACTGGCTAATGAATTACAGTTCCCAATCATTTTGTGGCCGGAAGATTTGCCTTTCATAGAAATGAATTATCTTGTGATGGAGGCATTGATAAAATCACAGAACAATTTGATGGATAGCATTTATTCTCGAATTGAAAAATATAACCGTCGGGAAATGGATAAAAGATTGTTTATTGATCTTTTGACAGGAAATATCACATGTAATGAAGAAGGAAACTATCGGATCGAAGAACAAAAATGGCCATCACCTCCGTACCAGATCGTTTATATTGAAATTGATGGAATTAAACAAAAATTACATGAACTACAGGAAGAGATTGTTCATGAAAAAATTGAGAAAATCGAAAATATGATAAAAGAATCTTTTGGCGAGGAAAAAGTAATTGTTTTGTCGAATAATGATAATTTTCAATGCATATTAAAACGGACAAAAGAGAAAACTATAACGAAAGAGTATTTCGAGAAGATTCAGAAAAATATTTCGGAAAAGACAGGATATACTGCAGCGATAGGTGTTTCGAGAGTAGAAAATTCCTACCAACGTTTCGGAAAGGCTTATCAGGATGCAAGGGATGCAGTAGAAATTGCAGTGTGCCAGGAGTTCAATTCAAAAGTACTTTGTATAGAAGATGCAGGCTTTTGGAGAATCATGAAAGAAATCAGTAAGCATGAGATGTGTCAGGAGTTTATGGAGGACAAGTTGAATGCATTTATTGAATATGATCAAAAAAATGAAAGTGAACTTTTAGAAACGCTGGAAGTTCTCGTGAATAATTTAGGGGCAAGAAATGTAACAGCAAATGCACTTCATTTGCATCGAAATACTTTGATATACAGAATTAAAAAAATTGAAAATCAGACAGGATATGATTTGTCAGATCCGAATAGTATTCTTGAGATAGCGCTTGCGCTTCGAATAAAGAAATTTTTGAAATAAAAGATGCCTTTTCAGGGCATCTTTTATTTCAAAATAGTATGTATCTATTACGAGAAAGGATTCAGTTTTTGAAAATGATTCATTGAACCGTATAAACTTTGTAATTTTTCGAATTCTTCTTCGTCGTATAATTTAAGAGAACGACGGCCAAAGGATTTGGCAACTTCTAACATAAAGCGTGCAGCTTCATCAAGATCCGTCATATGACTGGCTCCGGTTGCACAACCGGGAACAGTTGTTTCTGTTGTGATGGCAATCCCGACTACAGGTGCATTAGTAGCAGTTGCCGGTTGCAGAATACTGTTTAGATGATGAAGATCATTGCCATAAGGAGTGATATCCTGCTGTGTTAATGGAAATACCTTTGGAAGTTTTCCCGTAGTAATCTGCATTAAATCAAGAAGATCTTCGGAAGTACGAAGGATGTAGCCTTCTTTTACTGTAGGTGAGATTGCAAATCCATTGTGATTGATCACGCGATTTCCTTTAGTAGTATCTACAGAGAGAACTGCGTCAAGTTCCGGTGTGAGCTCTTCGGCATTTACCTGTGCCATTTCTACAGGTGATCCCATAAATGGAACCGGAACATGTGGCGCGGTCGGTGCATCCGGACAAATATGTGTAGAAATGAATACGTCACCTTCCAAAAAATCCCCTTTATTCTGCATATCTAATAATTTGGCAGCAAGAGCAATTGCAACGAGGGCACCATCACCGTCAGATACATACCCGATTCGCTCAGGACGAGCACCAAGTCCGCCTAATCTCCCAAGAAGTCCAATTGTCGGAGCATCGCCTCCGGAAGTCTTTCCGTGAAGACCCGGGATGCGAATTTTTAACATATCTGTAGAACCTTTTGGTCCAACTAAAGGATAAACCTGAATATCCGCATCTTGTTTTATGGATTTTAAATAAGATGCGACAGAGTTGCCGTTTACGTTCTTACTGTCTATAATGTCGAAAGCTTCTATTAATTGTTTGAATAACATCTTAAATCCTCTCTTTCTAACTAAAATAGTTTTTTAATTGACAAGCAAAGTTTAGCATTACTAAATAGGAAAGTCGATATTGTGCGTGCCTAAAAAGAAAGAAAATAGTTGGGCGAAATGCACATGCTATATTTTTGGAAGAATAATAAATGTGCAAAGTGCATAAAAAACAGGGACATTATGGTGCATGGAGAGCGTCGACACTTTAAGAAGTCAATGTTATACTGTAGTCAAATAAGAATTCGGAAGAAACGGAGGAATAAAATGTGAAAGAAAGAACAGGGACTGTAAATTGCATGATCGCAACTATTATTATTTGCATTATTGCGGAGCTGATTGGTCCACTTCAATTTAAGGTGATGGGGATTGACGTGAAGATATTGACGATGATTTGGGTTATCATCATGGGAATTCTTTTATCTCCAACATTATTAGGAAAAGTGATTCCCCCACTGAAGAAATTTATTAGTAACGCAGAAATTAAACGGGCACCGTTTTTGTTGTCGCTTACATTATATCCGCTTGGAATTATGTTTGGTATCAATGCAGGTCCAAAGGTTGGAATTGTTTTACAGGCAGGTCCTGCTTTACTGTTTCAGGAAGCGGGAAATATGATGACGATGCTGATTGCATTACCACTTGGCTTACTCCTTGGATTAGGAAGAAGTGCTGTGGGTGGAACGTTTTCTCTTTGCAGAGATACGGCACTTGGTATTATCGGAGATAAATATGGTCTGGAATCCAGAGAAGGAATGGGAACACTTGGAACTTATATTAGCGGAAGTGTATTTGGTACTCTCTTCTATTCTTTCCTGGCACCGGTCGGGTTAGCAATCGGATTTCATCCTTATGCACTTGCGATGGCATCAGGTATGGGAAGTGCATCTATGATGAATGCGGCTACTGCAGCGTTGACAAATGCAGCGGCACCTATGTATGCAGAACAAATTCTTGCATATTCTGCAACCAGTGGACTTTTAACTGCAGTAACAGGTGTGTATGTGGAAATGTTTTTGGCATTGCCATTAGCGAACTGGTATTATAATCGTGTTAATCCAGGTATTGAAAAATTAAGGGCTAAATTATTTAAAAAAGCATCTGAGGAGGCATAAGATGGAAAATACAAAACAAACTCCACAAGAAAAATCGACATTAAGTGATATTTTAGAACAAATTAAAATAGTATTGGTGATTTATGGAATTGTCATAATTATACATATGGTTTCTATTGGAAGCAAACTTCCGGATTTGGCAAAGTCGACAGTGGTAAGCTTTGTAATGGTAGTGATTGCGATTACCTTGAAAAATGTTGTGAAAAAACCTAATCTTCCAGGATTTGCGTGGGCTACACTGGTATCCTTTGTTTTGACATTGCCGATATCTCCGATTTCAGATTTTATCGTAAATGCAATGAGTGCATATAGTTTTGGACTTGTAGGACTTCCGCTACTTGCTTTTGCTGGAATTGCTGTAGGAGACCAGCTTGAGGTTTTCAAAAAACTCAGCTGGAAAATCGTAATTGTATCCTTTGTGGTTATGGCATCTACTTATTTTGGATCAGCAGCAATTTCAAATATTATCTTATCTTTAAAAGGAATGATCTAAAACCATACAGATAAAATTAAGAGGTGAAGAATATGGATAATTTAGAATTAATGAAACAGGAAATCAGTAATCTTGCAAAAGAGAAAAAGGAAGAATTTGAAAAAGTAAGTGATTATATTTTTGCAAACCCTGAACTGGCATTTAAAGAATATAAATCACAGGAAGCACTTTGCAAACTGTTGGAAAGCCATGGCTTTGTTGTTAAACGAGGAATTGCAGAAATGCCGACGTCTTTTGAAGCAGTTTTTGATTCTGGAAAACCAGGGAAAACAGTAGCACTTATGGGAGAATATGATTGTCTTCCAGAAATCGGACATGGTTGTGGACATAATCTGATCGGAACATCAGCAGCCGGTGCAGGAATTGTATTAAAGGAAGTTATGGAAAAGCATGAGATAGGTGGCGTGTTAAAAGTATTAGGTACTCCGGCCGAAGAAAAGGGCAGTGGCAAAGCGATTATGGTTCGCCATGGAGTATTTGAAGGAATTGATGCTGCACTTCTGATGCATCCGTGTGATGAATCTATGCCAGATGATATTTCTTTTGCAGCAATTACATTGGAATTCACCTTCAAAGGAAAACCGGCCCATGCGGCAGCTTGCCCATGGAAGGGAGCAAATGCACTGAGTGGAGTTCAGTTAATGTTCCATGCGGTTGATATGATGCGTTTACATTTTAAAGATTACAGCAGAGTACACGGAATTATTACAGAAGGCGGAGTAGCTCATAATACTATAACAGATGAAGCGAAAGCAGTATTTAATATTCGTTCACTGGAATATGATTATATGATGGAAATGGTTGATGCTATTCGTGATTGTGCGAAAGGAGCGGCAATTGCAACCAGGACAGAAGTTGAAGAAAGACAAGTGGATGAAGTTGTCAAAGATGTGCGTAATGATAAGAAACTGGTTCAGTATGTTCGTAAGAACATGGACTTTATTGGTGAAGAGTATATAGAGCGTGACCTGACTCAGGGAATCGGTTCGACTGATGTTGGAAATGTAACCCATGAAATACCGGCAATTCAGTTTTATGTGAAATTGAAAGAGCATGTAGGGACACATACAAAAGAGTTTGCAGTAGCAGCAGGCGGAGAAGAAGGAAAAAGAAATCTGCATGCTTCTGTTCAGCTCTTGGCAATGAGTGCATTGGATGTATTAAGTGAGTAAATAGAAAGTGTATCATTTTTTAGAGAGTTCTAAAAAGTGATACACTTTTTTTGAAATATTGTCTTGACTGAATATTTCGCATTTGTTTAAAAATTCTTTAGAAATGCCCTTTCCATATCTTAACAATCTCCTGTTAAACTATGCTCATAAAAAGATAACGGGAGGAACTAATAAATGAGAGTATTGATTACAACAGACTGGTACGAACCGGTTATAAACGGTGTTGTTACTTCAGTTATGAATCTTTCCAGACAGCTAAGAGAAAGAGGACATGAAGTAAAAATTCTTACATTATCAAGAACATTTCATTCTTATATAGAAGGCGATGTGGTTTATGCAGGATCAATTGGACTTGGATGCATTTATCCGCAGGCAAGATTAAAAATTCCAAAGGCAGCAGGTGACTATATGGAAATGTTGCTTGAGTGGAAACCGGATATTGTGCATTCACAGTGTGAATTTTCCACATTTTTCTTAGCGAAAAGGATCGCATCTGAACTTCACGTTCCGATTGTACATACGTACCATACAGTTTACGAGGACTATACCCATTATTTTTCACCGCAGAAAGTATGGGGAAGAAATATTGTGCAGTTGATGACAAAGAAACTTGCAAATGCGGTAGAAACCCTAATTGCACCCAGTGATAAGATCCGTAAGATATTGGAAGGATACCAGGTGTCTTGTCCGGTGGAAGTTATTCCATCTGGAATCCATCTGGAAAAATATCAGTTATGTAAAAAAGAAGACTGGCGTAAAAAAATCCGTATGCAGCTTGGTATATCACAGGATGCACTGGTGTTGGTATATGTAGGCAGAATGGCAAAGGAAAAAACATTGAAGAGCTTCTGGAATATCAGCAAGATGCAGGAAAATCCGGGGTGATTTTAGTCCTTGTAGGGGATGGACCATATCTTCCGGAGTTGAAAAAAAAGGTCGAAGAGCTAAAGCTTGCTAAAAATGTGATTTTTACGGGAATGATCACACCGGAAGAAGTGGGACGCTATTATCAGGCAGGAGATCTCTTTGTCAGTGCTTCTACCAGCGAGACACAGGGAATGACTTATGCAGAAGCACTTGCAGGTGGTATTCCGCTCCTTTGCAGAAGAGACGGATGTTTGGAACAAGTTGTGACAGATGGGAAAAATGGATGGCAGTATGATAAAAAAGAAGACTATCTTATGAGAATCCAAGAATGGAAGGGGATGGGTGAAAATGCAAGAGGCAGGATGCAAAACAAGGCTGCTATTTCAGCAGAAAAATTTTCTTCCGGAAATTTTGCCGAAAGAGTGGAAAAAATCTATGAACAGCAAATACGAAAATACCGATATGAAAATGCAGCCTAAGAAACAGAGAAATCTGACTGGATTTTTCAATCTGCTTTCGATAGCCGGACTAGCCGGATGTGCGCTTCTTGCAATCTTGGCATATAAGAACGGCATTTTAAATTCGGTAGATTCTTTGCAGACATTTATCTGGAAATTCGGTTATACTGGAATGCTCGTTTTTATTCTGATCCAGGTTGTGCAGGTTATTATTCCAATCCTACCGGGTGGAGTCAGTTGCCTGGGTGGTGTGATCTTTTTTGGACCGTGGCTAGGATTTCTTTATAATTATATTGGTATCTGTATAGGATCAATTGCGGTGTTTGGAATTTCAAAGACAATAGGAAGGCCGGTTTTATACAAAATGTTTTCTGAAAAAATGATAGAAAAATATGATGGATGGACCCAGAAGGACGGTAAGTTTTTGAAATTATTTGCGCTGGCAATCTTTTTCCCGGTGGCACCGGATGATTTCTTGTGCTATCTTGCGGGAACTACAAAAATGACGTGGAAACAGTTTACAGCAGTTATTGTACTTGGAAAACCATTTTCTATTGCACTTTACAGTCTGGGGCTTACGACAGCATTTAAGATGTTATTTTCATTATAAAAGGAATAGGGTAAAGATTATGAAAACATATATATACAGAGGTGGGTTTCCGATTGTAGAAAAAAGTGGTGTCGGAAAAGCAATCGAGCATCAGGAGAAAATGCTGAATGCAGTACAGGCACCGCGCGCAGCCAGGTGGAAAGAAGCAACCGTGGTTCATATGAATACAGTTTTTCCGGATTCGGTGATTGCGGCCTTTATAGCAAAAATACAGAAGAAAAAAGTGATTTATTATGGGCATTCTACAATGGAGGATTTTAAAAATTCCTTTATTGGTTCTAATCTTGCAGCGCCGATTTTTAAAAAATGGATCTGCTTTTGTTATAATTTGGGGGATGTTGTTGTGACGCCAACCGAGTATTCCAGAAAATTGTTGGAAGGGTATGGATTGAAACGAAAAATTTATTCGATTACTAATGGTGTGGATACAGAATTTTTCAAACCTGATCCAGAGGGGAGAATACGCTTCCGCGCAAAATATCAGCTAACGGAAGAGCAGAAGGTTGTGATATCTGTGGGACATTTGATTGAAAGAAAAGGAATTCTGGATTTTCTTGAACTGGCCAGAATGATGCCGAAAGTACAGTTTATCTGGTTTGGAGGCGGTAATGAAAGCCTGGTGACAGCAGAAATCAAAGAGGCGATATCAAAGAAACCGGATAATGTATTGTTTGCAGGATTCGTAAAGTCTGATGAACTGCGTGATGCATATTGTGGGGCAGACGTATTTTCGTTTATGAGTTATGAGGAAACGGAAGGAATCGTTGTTTTAGAAGCTCTTGCCTGTGAAATTCCGACAATAGTAAGAAACATTCCTGTGTATGAAGGATGGCTTGAAGATGAAAAACAGGTATATAAAGCAGAGACAATAAAAGAGTTTCAGGAAAAGATAACTGCGATTTTCAGTCGGGATGTTCGTTTGATGAAAAAGGATGAACGGAAAATTGCTTGTAATAAAAGTCTTGGAAAAGTTGGAGAACGATTGCTGAGGCTATATTTTGAAATGGAATAAGGGACGTTCAGCCGCGCCATTCGCAAAAGCGTGCCTGCGGCACTTGTCGCTGCTGCGCAGCTATTTTGCTCATAGAGTGGCGCTCATCTCATCCGTATAATCAGCCGTCTTTTCATGCGAGCATGAAATCCGTCTGACTATACGGATGGCTGAACTAATGTCAGAATATTCTGAATTGCGCAAAATATAA